>UINC01001020.1_pt1 | contig 32321 bp, 28 predicted proteins | sample 5385821 | NCBI WGS metagenome assembly UINC01 (sample SAMEA4666929, study PRJEB26691) | marine metagenome | isolation source: Pacific Ocean | place: Pacific Ocean | collected 2011-10-13 | reverse complement strand
TGACATCAAGTTCGACCAGGCGGGCGTGTGGCTGGTTGGTGAAAACAACAACAGCGTGTAAGGCGTTCTCAGGGACGCGATCGGCTGGGTATGTTGCAGCGCCGGTGACCTTGTCGACAGCATCACCGCGAGGAGGTGTCGCCCCAACCGTCACGGAGTTGGTTCCCCGCTAGGAGCAGATTGAGCTAATGCGTCGACTATTGAGTAGTAACCAGTGCAGCGGCATAGGTTGCCGGCAAGGCCAGCTTTGACGTCGTCTTCGGTCGGCGATTCCAGCTCATCGTGCAAGGTTGAAGCCGCAACAAGAAACCCGGGGGTGCAAAATCCGCACTGGACCGCGAAATTGTCCAGAAATTGTTCTTGTACGAAGTGAAGTTCCCCGCGTGGGGCGAGACCTTCGACAGTGACGATGCTGGCTCCGTCAGCTTGAGCGGCTGGCACTAAGCAGCTCGTCACCGCGGCACCGTTAAGCGTGATGGTGCAAGCTCCGCATTCACCCTCGGCACATCCTTCTTTGGTGCCTGTAGCTACTTCGGATCGGAGCCACTCAAGAACTGTTTGGTTGCCAGCAACTGGGGCCGAGGTCTTGGTTCCGTTGACGATGCACGAAATCGGCGTGTCGGAGGAAACATCAAACCTTGGGGGCTCAGGGCGATCTACGACCCAACCAAGCAATGGCGGACTTCGACGTTCGAAACTGGTCACCTCGGTCAGACTGATTAGCGCCCGCCGTACAGCGGTTTCTGTAACCGAGCGACGGTAGGTAGCGCTAGCGCGGATGTCATCAATTGGTTCTATCTCGTTTACAGCTGCACGAGCAGCATCGCTTGCGGTTTCGGCATCGAGCGACCTGCCTACAAGGGCGTTACGAAACGGAGCAGACAATGTGATTGTCGCACTGACACTGCCAATTGCTAGATCCGCCCGTGTGATGGTTGACGTCAATTCGTCAAATCCAAGAACAACGCCAGCGTGGACGACTGAAATTGCCTGCGAAGAACGGTTCCCGACCTTGAGCCATGTGCCCAAGGTGTTAACAGTCCACCTGGGAATTCGGATAGCGCGCACTAGTTCTGACTGCTGTAGTGCTGTGGTTCGAAAGCCAGTAAAAAATTCGCGAATAGGGAGTTCACGTTGACCATCAGCAGATTCCATGATGATGGCGGCGTCGAGTGCCATCAGGGCTGAGATCGTGTCGTTAGCGGGGCTCGCTGTAACGACGTTGCCAACAACTGTTGCACGGTTCCTAAGTTGGGGAGACCCAATCTCCAAGCATGCCATTCGAAGCAGATCAAGCGCCGAGTCAAGACCTGGTTCGGCGATGATCTGATTGTGGGTTACCCCGCAACCAACTACTACATTGTCGGTGTCTATTGTGATCTGAGAACACTCCGGTAGCCCCCAAAGGTCTATGAGGGTGACAGCCTCAGCTTCGGCAGTCGCGGGTTGTCGTGCCATCTCCAGCAAGAGGTCTGTCGCGCCCGCAGTCGGGAGCGCTGCAGGCAACGAGGCGTACAACTCAATTGCTTCTGACCAACTGGTAGGACGGAGAACTTTTCCAATTCGCATCCCAGGGCGTTGCGACTCGTGCAGCACCCCCGCTTCCGCAGTCACTGCGATCCTTCTGTTTCATACGCGAGCGTGTTATCTATCCAAGCCTGAAGGTCGCCAATGACTTCTTCTTTGTTGATTTCGTTGAGCAGTTCGTGTTTCGCTTCCGCGTAAAGCTTGATGGTCTTTGCAGCGCTGGGCATGTCATTGATGGCTTGCAGTGAATCGCTATAGGGCACGAAAGGATCAGCGGTACCGTGAAAGAATCCAACGGGAATTCGGATTTTGTTTATCTCTTCCCGAAATTCGTCTAGAGCGACAACCTCGGCTTCCAAGAGAGGGCGTTTGTATAAGCCGCGGTACACCAAAGGGTCAGCATCGTAGGCTCGGCAGGCATCAAGATCGCGTGACATCCCCATTGGGTCGGAATCCTCAGGTGGTAATTGCGGCAGAGAAAGAACTTCGCGAGCCCACTTCCAGTCACCGATCACTGCGCCGAGAAAAGCTGCTCCAGCTGCACGATTTGGCCAGCGCTGCACAAAGCGAGCGGCGAGGAGGCCACCCATCGAGTGGCCGACAAGAAGCAACGGTGCCGTGACGTTCAATTTCTCCGATGCCGTCGATGCCGTGGCGCCAAGATCGTCGACCACTAGACCGAAATCGGTAATGAGTGCACGTTCGCCTTCTGACAATCCATGGCCGACGTGGTCTGGCGTCAGGACCGCAAGACCGTCAGCCGCCAATGCTTCGGCAACGTGTGCGTATCTGCCTCCATGTTCGGCGTAGCCGTGAAGAACAAAAATCAGCCCTCTTGGAGTTGAGCTGGGTGTCCAGAGCCGAACGTGAAGATCACCGCCGTGCCCTGGAACCTGGAACTCTTCGAGGCTGATCATGTCGTCACTTTGTTTTGGCGGTCGATGCCCGTGAACACAACCGCCACAACGGCTCCGGCGTGTTGAGGGGCAGATACCAGGCCAGCTAGGCCCGCTGCCCCGGTTGGGGAAACATCTAATCCACTAACGCTAGTTGCAACACGGTGGGTTTCAACAAGTGTGGTTTCGGTAACGACCACAGGCTCCCCGCCGCTAGCGAGAGTGGCTTTTAGCAGTGGCAGCCAATCGTAGGTGATGTCATCAAGAAGTCCTGAGGCGGCGCTGGTTGGTTGATTCCAAGGCCACATGAACTTCTGGGGAGCTAACGCAGCTGCTTCGATATCGAAATCGGGTGCCAGAAGATCCCACGCTCGCTTGAATGGCGCACAACCTTCAACCTGGACTGGGTACACAGCCACATTTGGGAGTGCCCGCGCCGTGGCTGTGCCAAGAGCGCCACCCCCGACCTGAATAAACGCAGTGTCAAGGTCTTTTACTTGGTCTTGTAGCTCCCACCCCAGGGTTCGTGCCCCATCGAAGGTGGTGGGGGTGTCGGTTCCTTGAACCCCGAACGGGCGTGATCCTTTGGCTACAGCTTCGGTAAACCGGGCGTAGCAGGGGTCACCGTTCTCATTGGCGCGGGGTTCGCATATTTGGAGCGTTGCTCCGAGGTCTGCGAGTTGTTCAAGCACCTGCTCTTCAGCCCAGGTAGGCACAAAGACCTGTATCGGTTGGTTGGTTGCTTTGGCCACTATCGCCGCCGCGATAGCCGCATTGCCGCAGCTGGCGATTGCCAATGGACTGTTCGAAGAACGTAGATCGGTCTCCTCGGTAGCTAAATGAAGTGCGACCCCGAAAAGGTGTCGGGCTTTGTGGGATCCGCTGACCGAGTCAATTTCAACCTTTACTTTGAGATTGACGTCAAGATCGAGAGCTGTCGCGAGGGGAGCGCCGTCGAGAATCGGGGTCACGGTAAACCCGCGACCGTCCACGGCCGCGATTTGGTCGTCCAAGCTGGACACTAAATCAATGAACTGTTGGTCACTCCATCCAAGTGAGAGCGCTCGACTGTACGAATCGAGTCGTTCGCGGTATCGGATAAAGGGATTGGTGTCGGCCATCGCGTTAGTGGTGCTTTGCTCCGGTGGCAGCATTGAAGTCGTCTATTCGAGCATCCCAGTTGTCAATGAGGGGTCTGAGATTGTCCCACCAGGTTTGACTGCGCCGACGTTCGAAATCTTCGGTAGTGATTCCCTGCTGTTCAACCCAAGTGAAATAACCAAGGTTGAAGACCCGATTTCTGTTCGCCTCGTCCATATCGAGTATGTCTTCGGTGGTGATGTCAGCGATGTGGATCGTCAAGGCGTCTTCGGCCTCTGAGTCGTCGAATCCCTCGGGGAAGTCGCGACGCATGACTTTTTCGCGCTCCGAGTTATATAGCTCCGAACCGTCTGTGGCCACGGTCACGATCATGTCATCGCCTGTCAGTTCCCAATGTTTCGCGGCTTTGATCGCTGCCAGTACGTTGCAGATTGAGGAATAGCCCAGGTTGGTTAGTAATGCAGCAAGTCCGGAGTTCACTCCCTTGCGATCTAATGCGCGGTGACCGGCTGGTGTGTTGAATGCCACATCTAACTGGTCAGTAGCCGTGTCAGAAATTCCGACTATCAGATCGGTGTTGGTGACGTTGTGGATAAGGGGCACGTGTTTGTCGCCGATGCCCTGGATGTTGTGATCACCGAATCCGTTGTAAAGCATCGTGGGTACCTCTAGGGCTTCAACTGCCACGATTCGAGCACCAAAGGTATCTTTGAGGTAGTCGCCAGCGCCGAGAGTTCCAGCGGACCCTGAAGCCGAAACGAAGGCAGCTAGTCGCGCTGGACGGCCCGCTGTGGCGTGGTGAAAGACCGACTCGAGTGCCGCTCCAGTGATTGTGTAATGCCCAAGATGATTGGAGAATTCGCTGAATTGATTGAGAATTATGTTTGAATCGTCGGATTCTAAACGGGCGCATTCGTCGTAGATTTCTTTGACGTTTGCTTCGGTGCCGGGCGTTCGGATTATGTCGTTGGGGTGTTCGATCCAGCGGTCTAACCATTCGAATCGTTCGCGGCTCATCCCTTCGGGGAGGACTGCTACCCCCCTACAACCCATGATCTTGGAGATGGCTATACCCCCGCGGGCGTAGTTCCCTGTAGAAGGCCAGACTGCACGCTGGCAGGTTGGGTCGAACCGCCCGGTGACGAGACGGGCGACGAGGCAGGAGTAGGCGGCGAGTACTTTGTGTGCGCCGATCATGGGGAATCGATTACCCAATGCGACGACTATGCGGGCATTGGTACCGGTGAGTTCTGACGGAAGTTCTATGTGATCGGGCACCGCAGCAGGGGAGTGTTGCCCGGGTTGATTGAACCAGTGGACCCGAAACAGGTTGAGTGCATGGGCGTCGTTGATTTCGACATGATTTAGAGCGTCGAGAAGTTCGGGGTCCAAGGTGGTTGGGTCTCTCAACTCGCTAAATCGTGGCAAAACTATGTTCTTTTCACGGAAGCGAGTAACCGCGTTGGCATAGGACTGAGTACCGACGGGATCAAAATCTTCGAAGACTGCTAGAGACCTAGGCATTCTCCAAGATAGACCGCTGAGTCTGCGCTAAGTCAAGACAGAGTGCTAGCAATGATGCCAAACTGTCGCTGATGGCTGAGCCCGTTGACCTCCTCATTGAGGACGCTTGGCTGGTCGCCACGATGGATGATCAAAGGCGTGAGTTAGCGGGCGGTTGGGTCGCGATTGATGACGGGTTTGTCGTTGGTGTTGGTTCGATGAACGATCCAACCCCAGTTTCGCTACAGCAAGTCAACGCGTCGGGTTGCCTGGTGACGCCTGGCCTGGTCAACACACACCATCACTTATTCCAGAATTTGACTCGCGCTTATAGACCGATGACATCTGCGCCGCTATTCGGTTGGTTGCAGTCGTTATATCCACTGTGGACGGGCTCGATTGATGAAGAATCCATGTTTCTTGCAGCGTGGGTAGGGCTCGCTGAACTGGCACTGTCGGGATGTACGACGACAAGCGACCATCACTACCTCCATCCAGCGCGCGCGGGTGATCTGCTTGCTGCTGAGATTCAGGCGGCAGTTGAACTCTCTATACGGTTCCACCCCACCTACGGTTCGATGAGTTTGTCTGTCAAAGATGGCGGATTACCTCCGGATGACGCAGTGCGCGACGAAGACGACATTCTTGCGGAAAGCGAAAGGCACGTATCTCGTTGGCATGACCCCTCATTTGGGGCGATGGTCCGAGTGGCTCTTGCACCTTGTTCACCATTTACCGTTACCCCGGATCTGATGCTTCGCACCTCCGAACTAGCGGAACGGTTAGATGTCAGGCTTCACACCCACCTAGCGGAGAACGCCGAAGATGATGAGTTTTCCTTGGCTCGATTTGGGCGCCGACCAATTGAACTCTATGAAGACGTCGGGTGGCTCACTGATCGGAGTTGGGGGGCGCATGTGGTGCGACCCAACGAAGCGGAGATTTCGCGTCTCGGCGCCGCCGGTGTTGGGGTGGCCCATTGCCCCAGTTCGAACATGATTCTTTCGTCAGGAATCGCCCCAGTTGTGGCGATGCGAGACGCGGGTTGCCCGGTGGGTTTGGGCTGTGACGGCTCCTCTTCGGCAGATTCGGCGTCGTTGTGGCAAGAGGCACGTTTAGCGATGCTCCAAGGCAAGCTGGTTTCAGGCGCTGATCAGATGAATGCGCGGACAACTTTAGAAATTGCGACGCGGGGCGGCGCGGCGTGCCTTGGCCGCCTTGGAGAATTGGGCGAACTGTCGGTTGGATCTGTTGGCGACGTCGCGGTATGGCGACTAGACGGCCCTCAGTTCGCGGGTGTTCTCGACGACCCAATTGAGGGATGGCTTCGGTGCGGTCCGTTGGGGGCCACACACGTGTTTGTGCACGGCCGCGAAGTTGTAAGTAACGGAATCCTTGTGGACCCGAACCTCGAGGAAAATCTCACCCGGCATCGTTCGGTCGCTCGACGCTTCCAACCGCAATCCTGAGTAGCAGATCGAACTGGCGTCTGAGAGCATCTATCACCAAGCTCAGTTCTCCAGGACTACGCCGGCTTCTCGCAGTTCTCCGAGCGCAGAGACCGCGGTGTCATTTGCGACGGCAGCGGTGAGCTCGACAAGCACCCTGGTTGCAAAACCTTCCTTGACTGCGTCAAGAGCGGTAGCGCGAACGCAGTGATCTAACGCCAAGCCCACGACATCGACATCTGTAACTGCAGCGTTACGGAGAAGTGCGGCGAGCGATGTTCGGTCTTCAGTGGTGCCTTCGAAACCTGAATACGCGGCCCCGTACTGACCCTTTCGAACTCCACAGTCAATGTGTTGCGCCTCATCTGCCAATGCAGGGTGTAACGCAGCATCCGGAGTGCCCGCGACGCCATGCGGAGGCCAAGAATCTATTAAGTCTGGCTCCTCGGAGAAATGATCTCCCGGGTCTATGTGCCAGTCCTGAGTTGTGGCTACTAGTGCGTACCCGTGGTCACTGTGTATTAAGGCGCCGATGTCGGCGGCCACCTGGTTGCCGCCTTCAACAGCGAGGGAGCCTCCTTCACAGAATGTCGGTTGGACATCAACAATGACAAGGGCTCGAACGTTGGTGGAAAGTGCCATGTCCCTCTCCTAACGGTCGCAAACAGGTGCCGGTATTACTCGTTCTTCTCTTTTGCTTCGAGTTCAGCCCGGATCTCTTCACCGTGCTGGTCAAGCCTTGGCGCTCCCCGGTAGATCCCGGTCGGGTCGTCGCTGAACTTGATGGGGGTGTTCAACACAACGGTCGGGCGGTGGTGTTCGTGATCGACCCTCACAAGCATCTCCCGCGCCGCGACATGAGGGTCATGAACCCAGTCGGACGGGTCGTAAACAGGACCCACCGGGACTTGATTACCCAGCGTTTCGACTACCTCGGCAGTAGTGCGAACTGCGGCCCACCCACCGATGGATTCATCGACGTACGCTTTGTTACGTACCCTGCGGCGGTTGCTGCGTGTTCGCTCATCAGTGATGAGATCCTCGCGGTCAATGAGCTCGCATAAGAGTTTGAAGTGTGGCTGGGTTGGAGTGGCAATAACGCAATGCCCGTCTTTGGTGGGGTAGACGTCGTACGGACTCATTCCGTCAACGCCGTTGCCCATGGGACGCATTGGACGGCCCATGTACGACCACACCATCTGGCTGGCTTCCGACATTGTCATCATCACATCAACCATGGCGACATCAATGAATTGGCCCTTCCCGGTGTCGCGAGCCCGCCACAATGCGGCCAGCATGCCGAGTGATGCCATGGTCCCGGGCACCGTGTCTCCAATTGGCGGCCCTACTTTCATGATGTGGTCTTCGTCTTCGCCGGTAGCGGCAATGACGCCGCCCATTGCCTGCGCGATGAGATCGTAAGCAGGCCAATCGGCATAAGGGCTGGGAGCAATACGCGGATCACCAAATCCTCGAACTGCGGCATACACCAGCTTTGGGTTGCGTTCGTGACAAACCTCCCAACCCACTCCAAGGTGGTCCATTACCCCGGCGCGCATGTTCTCAATCAAGCCGTCGGCTGTTTCCACAAGAGAAAGAAAAACGTCTCGGTCGGCATCAGTGGTCAGGTCAAGGCAGATTGATCGCTTATTGCGGTTTCGCATCGAATAGTTACCGGAATAAAACCGTTCCTCGTCATCACGAGTCCAAGGGCCTTGGTACCTGGTCATTTCTCCTTGCGGTGGTTCGACCTTGATCACATCTGCCCCCATGTCAGCCAGGAGCATGGCTGCAAAAGGTCCGGCGAGCGCATGTGTGACGTCAAGAATGCGTAGCCCTTGAAGTGGCCCTGTGGGGCCAGACGCCATTGGAGCAGCGGTCAGATGGGCCTCAAGGTGATCTGTCATGACTTCATATTGCCTCGTCACGCACCTCGACGCGGCCCAGAGTCACACCTGGGGCATCTGTCGCCTGGCTTGGTGAGGTCTTTGGGGGGAGAGACCTACTTCATCAAACAAACGTAAAGATGGCATGCGATGCTGGTAGGGCGAGCCCTTAGGGCTCTCGAAGTAGGAGTGATTGTGCGATTTTCGGTTCTTACTCTGGGAGACAACTATCCCTCCCTTCGGTCTCACCAGCAGTTCTATCGCGAAGTAATCGACGAAGCTGTCACGGCCGAAGCACTTGGATATTGGGGTTTTTGGGTGGGTGAGCATCACTTCGGTGCAAGCCAGCGGGTCTTTCCGTCACCACAGTTGGTGCTGGCTGCAATTGCCGAGCGTACGGAACGGATTCGTTTGGGGACCGGAGTGAGCGTCCTGCCGGTAAATGATCCGATTCGTTTAGCTGAAGACCTTGCCAGCCTTGACCTGTTGAGTCAGGGACGAGTCGACGTTGGAGTAGGGCGCGGATATCAGCCACACGAGTTTGCTGGGTTTAACGTTGACATAAACACCACGAAAGCTCGCTTTTGGGAGGCCCTGGAAGTTATTCACGGAGCGTGGACCCAGGAGCAATTCAGCTATGAGGGGGACTTCTACCAATACAGGGACATTGATCTTTTACCTCGACCGATTCAGCAGCCCCATCCGCCAGTGTGGGTCGCCGCGGCATCGCCGGGGTCAGCAGAAGAAGCGGCTAGTCGCGGGTATGCGTTCAGTGGAGCACCATTTGGGTCCGCCCGCTCTGCCAAAGAGATCCGCACCCAACTCGACATGTACGATCAGGTTTTTCGCGACGCGGGCCATGGTGAACCACCGAGAGATCTCCCCCACGTCGTTTGGTGTCACGTCGCAGATACGACAGCGCAGGCCTTGGCTAACGCAGAGAGGGGGATGAAACTTAAACTCGACAGCGCGACAAAGGTGTGGACTCCCCCCGGTACGAAAGGGTATGAAGCCATGGCTGAGATCGGGAAATTCCTGGCAACCGCAACTATCGACCAGTTGGACGAGCTATCAATTTTTGGTGACCCAGATCGTTGTCGAGAACGCGTGGAGGTTTACAAGTCAGCTGGAGTTAAACATCTGATGTTGTACTTCGACTGGGGCGGTCTTTCACACGCTGAAACCGTTCATGCTCTGGAGCTGTTTGCCGAGGGTGTGATGCCGCATTTCTCTGACGAACTGGCGTAAACCCCGTCAATCTAGAAGGCCCTGTTGTGGTCAACACATATAGGGGGGCCTAGGATCCGCCGCTGCTCAGGCGAGGCTCAGGTAGCAAGTGCAATGATGGAGCCATGACCGATCGTTTCCACGTCAGTCTGACGTTCGACGTTGACACAGTGTCCCTTTGGATGAGCCGACAGGACCGCACAGCGTTCAGCCGGGGCGAGTTCGGCGTTGTTGGCGCCCGACGGATCCTTGAGTTGCTGGCCTCACGGTCGATACATGCCACCTTCTTTGTGCCCGGCTTGACCGCGTCGACATACCCGGATCTTCTAAAGGAAATTGTTGACGGTGGTCACGAGGTCGGCCACCACGGCAATCACCACGAAAATCCGGCACGGCTTGAACGCGACGACGAACGTCGAGTCCTCGAAGAGGGGTTAGCAATCCTTGAGGACATGACCGGTAGACGGCCGGTGGGCTGGCGCTCACCAGGCGGGTACGTGACAAGCAACACCTTCGAGTTTCTCGTTGAGGCCGGATTCTCTTATGACTCGTCACTCATGGGCCACGATGTACGACCGTACTGGTGCAGGTTGAACGACCGATGGGTAAAGGGCGAGGGTGTTGAGTGGGGCGAGGAAGTCGACTTGGTCGAAATGCCCTGGGCTTGGCATCTCGACGACTTCCCCTGGTTTGAGTACGTCCCCCCACAGGGCGGCAATTTGACGCCACCGTCTGCGGTGCTCGAGACATGGCTTGGTGACCTTGACTGGGCCCTCACTCACGAGCCGGGTGGGGTGCTGACTTACACCATGCACCCCCAAGTCATCGGTCGCGGGAACCGAATGCTCATGCTTGAACAACTTCTTGAAGAGATTGACGGGCGCGGCGTGGGGTTCACGACCCTCGAAGACGCAGCCACCAACTGGCGTGCCGCCAATCCGTTTACCTGATTCTCAGACAGGACTAGCACCTTCACTTCGCTGAGACCTTTGGTTGCACGACTTCTCTCAAGACAAATCATTAAAGTTTCTTCTGTGGAGCCTCTGCTTGTTCTAACTATTGGCCAAGCGCCAAGAGATGACATCGAAAAGGAACTCCGCCAAGTTCTAGGCCAGCGACCAATCGAAATGCGCGGCGCACTCGACGGTCTATCAGCCGAAGAAATCAACCAGTTCAGTCCAGAGAGCGCCTCGGACACCTTTCACACACGTCTCGCCAACGGTGCCGACGTCATGATCTCCAAAAAGGCCGTCACAGGTCGCCTAGAGGAGATGCTCGCCACGACAGGGAGCCGCCCGGTTGTGGTTGCTTGCACCGGCAAATTTGTCGGACTCTCCAGGCACCAGAACGTGCTTTTCCCTTCGACCATTCTCGAAGGTGTCGTAGACGCTGTCGCTCCCGCCGAGTGCACTTTGGGAGTGTTGGTGCCCTTGGCGGAACAGGTCGAGCCGCTGACTCGACAATGGCATCGATCCAATCGAGAAGTAGTGGTCGCTGCGGTAAAACCCGGTGACGACCCTACCGAAGCAGCTGCGGCACTGGCTGGCGCCGAAGTGGACCTTGTAGTCCTGGACTGCTTCGGTTACGAGACAGCACTCTTGGACCAAGTCCGTGAAACAACCGGGGTGCCAGTCCTTTCAGCTGTGCGATGCACTGCCCATATCGCCTCAGAGCTACTTGGATGACCCGCAACCTGGACGCGACAGACGTTGACGATCTTGCTGTCGGCGCCTGGATCATCGGAACTGGCGGAGGAGGAAGCCCTTACCTCAACCACCTCAACATGCAGCAAATCGCTGCCACCGGAAGACAGTTCGAACTCATCGATCCCGAAGAACTCGACGATGAGGCTCAGGTAGCGGTGGTGTCCACAATGGGTGCGCCGCTGGTGATGCAAGAACGCCTCCAAGATGCGCGAGACGTGGCCCGAGTAGTGGAAATGATGGGGGACTATTTGGGTGCACCGTTCGACGCGGTGATGGCAACAGAAATCGGTGGTTCGAACGCCTTCCAACCGTTAATGGCGTCCGCCCACCTTGGCCTGCCAATCGTTGATGCGGACGCGATGGGACGGGCTTACCCGGAAGCACAGATGACAAGTTTTGCCATCGGCGGTCTTCAACCATGGCCCTTAGCGCTGGTTGACCCACGTGGAGTCGAAGCTGTTATCACCAATGTCCCCACGTGGAAGTGGATGGAACGAGCAAGTCGGGCCCTCACCATCGAAACGGGCTCAATGGCCGCAACCTGCAAGGCACCGAGAAGTGGCGCTGAGGTCAAACGCTGGGGCGTAGCGAACTCAATGAGTTTCGCAATCAAACTCGGGGCCCGAGTCCGAGAGGCCCGCGTCGCCCACGAGGACCCAGTAGCAGCGATCTGCGCTGCGGCTGAGGGCCGAGTGCTCTTCACCGGCAAGATTGCCGATGTTGATCGACGCACCACAGGCGGATTTCTCCGCGGTACAGCCAAGCTCGACGGGTTAGACGATTACTCCGGACACAACGTCGAACTCGACTTCCAGAATGAATGGCTCATAGCGCGTCTTGGGCATGAGGTCATCGCGACGGTCCCTCACTTAATTTGCTTAGTCGACGCGACTTCAGGTGAAGCTATCGGCACCGAAACAGCTCGATATGGCCAACGAGTTGCTCTCATCGGGATTACCGCCCCGCCACTGTTTTCGAGCCCAGCCGGACTCGAATACGTCGGACCGCGCGCAATGGGATACGACCTTGATCCCGTGGACCCGTGCCGATGAGACGTATCGGCATTGATGTTGGGGGCACGAACACCGATGGAGCATTGCTTGACGGTGTCGAAGTTCTCGAAACCATCAAGACGCCAACCACCGACGATGTGTTAAGCGGCATCCGGACAGTTCTTGAAGGCGTCTCCCATCACGACGTCGGAGCCGTAGTAATCGGCACAACTCAGTTCACCAACGCGGTCGTCCAACGAAGCGGGTTAAACCAGGTGGGGTTCCTTCGCATCGGGTTACCCGCAGGTCGTTCGCTACCGCCACTCGTTGGTTGGCCCCCCGATCTGGCTGAAGTGGTGCGAGGCGAAACATTGATGGTGCGAGGCGGCATCGAATACGACGGACGTCCCTTCGAAGAACTAGACGAACAAGCCGTCATCGAGGCAGCTCGCCGATTTGCCGACGAGGGCAACGAAGCGATAGTGGTCGCGGGCGCGTTCTCACCTATCGATAGGCGCCAAGAAGATCGAGCCGCCGAAATCATTACGGAACACCACCCAGAGGCTCGCGTGACGGTTTCCCACCGACTCGGACAACTCGGCCTGCTGGAAAGAGAAAACGCGGCCGGATTGAACGCGTGCCTACTGGAACTAGCACAATCAGTCATCTCAGCATTCGCGTCAGCGATCGATCAGACCGGTTTTGGAACCGGCACTCGCCTATTTCTGACACAAAACAACGGCACCCTTCTCCAAGTGGAAGAGGCAGTGAAGTATCCGGTCCTCACCTTCGCGTCAGGTCCAACTAACTCCATGAGGGGTGCTGCTGCCCTGGGAGGGGTAAGCGACGGACTTGTTGTCGACGTTGGTGGGACCACAGCAGACTTCGGAGCTCTCGTGTCCGGTTACCCGCGACAAGCCAACGCAGCAGTCGAAGTCGGTGGAGTACGCACTCTGTTCCAACTCCCCGATGTTCTTTCGATTGGGCTGGGAGGGGGAAGTCGAATCCACCAGAACCCGCTCACACTCGGTCCAGACAGCGTCGGGCAACGGCTATCTACTGAGGGGCTTGCCTTTGGCGGGTCCGTTCCAACGCTCACCGACGCAGCCATAGCAGCTGGGTTGCTGAATATCGACGGCACGTCACGCCCGGATTTACCGAATGCTGATGAAGTTCTTGCTTGCGCCGCAACAATGATTGCGGAGGGTTCTGACCGGATGAAGCTTTCGTCCCGAGAAATTCCTCTGATCGCGGTTGGTGGTGGGGCTTTTGCAGTGTCGGACGCGATGTCGGGGATAAGTGAGGTCGTACGACCCGACTACGGAGACACCGCGAACGCAATCGGGGCTGCTTTAGCTGAGGTCAGCGGCGACGTCGATCGAGTTTTCCAAGATATGGGGCATGATGCCGCAGTCGCGCAAGCCATTCACATAGCAACTGAGGATGCGGTGACTTCGGGGGCCGATCCGGCGTTGGTTGAGGTCATCGAGGTGGAGGACCTGCCGCTTGCTTATCTACCGGGTGATGCTCGCCGCGTTCGAGCTCGAGTAGCTGGCCCTCTCAAATAGGGGTCCTAGGGGACCATTAGGGGTTGTCAACGATCAAGACCCGAAACCGGGGCCGCTCGGGTATTCGCGCATATTCCGAAGCATGTGAGCAGGCCCGTGTGGCCCGTTGATAGCTGCGTCCTCTCCCCAAATCTGTTCCTTCATCCAACCAAAGATCTCGCGGCGTTCGGCCAAATGGGCCAAGCTCTGAGCACGTTGGATCGCCTTCTCAGTCACCGTCGACTCATCGGCAAGTTCTTGCACGATTCCCACTTCGAACGCTTCTTCCCCGGTCCACCGTTTGGCAAATTGAACAGTCTGGTAGAACGCGTTTTGGGGCATTTTGTGACGAAAGATCGCCAATTCGGGAGCAGGCATCGCGATGCCGATCTCAATTTCGTTGGCGCACATCAACCCCCGGTCGACCCTCATGACGCGTTGGTCATGGCTGAGTGCCCACATGAAACCAGCACCGAATGCGTGGCCGTTGATCGCGCCGACCGTAGGCATTGGAAAGGTAATCAACCGCGCTGCGAGACCCATGAATTCTTCGGCGAAGGGCTCCAAATCCCCGCCTTCGTGAACGTCGTTGCCTGTGAACCATTCCAAATTGAGGCCGTTGGAAAAAAACTTTGGGTCCGACGAAGCGGTTACAAGGGCGTGAGGGCCATTATTGGCTTCAACATCGTCCAACGCGCCATTGAGGTCGCGGACCAGGTTCGTGGTCCAGCGGTTCTCGCCGTTAGTCAATGTGATCACGCTCACGTCATCGTGGCGTTGGAGGGTAATAAGGTCGCTCACCCCGCCCAACGTAGACCGACAACGACTAGCGACGCACCTGGTTGCCGCAACATGCACAAGTCGCTAACTACGGTGCAACATCGGACCCTGGGGACGCGTCAGGAGCGAAATTGGGTCAGTTTTCGCGTGCGACGAGGTGTCCCGGTCCTGCTTCGATGAGTTCAACGAGTTCGGGTCCCTGTCCACGTCCCCACACTGGGCTGGGGATTTCGTCGGTGAGGAGTGGTCGGGTTCGTCGCTGGTGGGGGTCAGCGATGGGTACCGCGTCGAGTAAGCGACGGGTGTAAGAGTGGGTCGGATTTTCGAAAATTGCTCGGCGGGGGCCGAGTTCGACCACTTGACCCAGATACATCACAGCTACGCGGTGAGCGATGCGTTCCACGACTGCCAGATCGTGGCTGATGAAAAGATACGACAACCCCAGTTCCTGTTGAAGGTCCAACATCAGGTTCATGACCTGTGCCTGAACCGATACGTCTAAGGCTGACACTGCCTCGTCGGCGATGACTAATTCGGGGTTCAGAGCGAGGGCTCGAGCGATACAGACCCGCTGACGTTGACCGCCTGAGAACTGGTGAGGGAAGTTTCGAAGCATCGAGCGTTCCAGGCCGACCAGTTCAAACAGCGTGCCGGCCCGTTCTTCAGCTACTTCTCCGCTGGCAATGCCGTGCACCTTCAGGGGCTCAGCTACTGAGGTGCCGACCCGGACTCGCGGGTCGAGGCTGGCAAACGGGTCCTGGAAGACAATCTGCATGGTCTTGCGATATGGACGAAGTTCACGTGGTCCGAGGTGAGTGATGTCGAGGCCGTTGAGTACGACGCGTCCTTCGTCGGGGTCGTGGAGACGGATGATGAGGTTGGCCAACGTCGATTTCCCGCAGCCGCTTTCACCCACTACAGCTAACGTCTCGCCGTGGTCAATGTGGAGCGAAACGTTCGTTACCGCGTGTACCTGGGCCTGGCGGTCGGCGGGGAACCGCTTAGAAACGCTTTCTACGCGAACCAGTGGCTCGATGTCAGTCACTGAAGGGTCCCCGCCAGGTGGAACGCTTCGGGGTCATCCTTGCCAGCCATACTGCCCAATCGGGGCACTGCACTGAGCAGACCCTGGGTGTATGGCTCCCTTGCCGAATGGAAGATCTGATCAACCGGTCCTTGCTCAACAACCCTCGATTGGTTCATAACGACCACCCGATCGGCGACTTCGGCGATCACCCCCATGTCGTGGGTTATCAGCATTACCGCAGTACCAGTCTCGACTTGGAGTTGCTTTATGAGGCCTAGAATTTGGGCCTGAATTGTTACGTCGAGCGCGGTGGTGGGCTCATCAGCGATAAGCAGTCGTGGTCCACAACATAAGGCGATGGCGATCATCACCCGTTGTCGCATACCGCCGGACATCTCGTGCGGATATTGTCCGATCCGCTTGTCCGCCTCAGGGATCCGCACCAGATCGAACATTTCGCGGGCACGAGACATGGCTTCCCTGCGACTCGATCCCTCGTGTATCCGTAATGCCTCGGCGATTTGTTCACCAACCGGGTACACCGGGTTCAAGCTGGTGAGCGGCTCTTGGAAGATCATCGCGATCTGATTGCCACGGATGCTACGCATGGTGGCTTCGTCCTGGGTTAACAGGTCGAGAATCGAACCGTCGGGCATCGTGAACTCGGCTCGGCCCCGTGTGATTTTGGCTCGGGTACCCATTTCGATCAGTCGCATAATCGACAGGGCCGTTACCGATTTTCCTGATCCTGATTCGCCCACGACACCTAGCGTTTCGCCGGGTTCGATGTCGAAAGTCACTGAATCCACCGCGACGAGATCGTCGAAGGTGACGGTCAGGTCGTTTAGTGCAAGGAGAGCCATTAGCGTCCCCGCAGTTTCGGGTTGAAGGCGTCTTGGAGGCCATCACCGATCAGGGCGATACTGAGCCCGGTGGTCACGATAGCTAGACCGGGGAAGGCGACGGTCCACCAGGCGGTGAGGGCGTAGCCCTTGTTCTTGCCCATTATTGACCCCCAGCTGATCGTGTTGATGTCCACCATGCCCAGGAAGGCCAGACCGGCATGGAAGAGAACAGCGATGACCACCAAAAGGCTGGCAGCTACCAGAAGGGGAGGCATGGCGTTGGGGAGGATCGTACGGGTCATAATTCGCAGGTCGCCGCATCCGATGGCCCGGGAAGCCTTAACGAACTCCATTTCACGCAACCGCAAGAACTCAGCTCGGGTAATACGAGCCGGTAACGCCCACAGCGTGATGCCGATGGCGAGGGTCTCCTTCCACGTTCCCGGCCCCAGCAAATAGATGAGAACCAACGAAAAGAGCAGGGATGGCATCGCCTGGAAGATTTCAGTGAAGCGCATTAGCAAAGCGTCGACCCAACCGCCGAAGTAACCGGCCAGGCTCCCCACGACCAAACCAAGGCCCATGGCCATCGCCCCCGCGACCGCGGCGACGAATAGAGTCGTCCGGCCCCCAGTGATGACACCAGCGAGGATGTCACGACCCAGATAGTCAGTTCCCAATAATGGGCCCGCGTCGTCACCTGGACCAAGGAATGGTCCAGCTGCCATCTTATGTGCCTCTGTTTCGTACAAGCCGGGCCCGAAAATAGTGACGAGCACAACGCAGGTGAATACAACTAATCCCGCGACCGCTGCCTTGTTCCGCAAGAACATGCGGAAGGCACCACGGCCCCCGGCCTCAACCGATTCGATACCGATGCCCAGGTCGGTCATCGAGAACCCCCGACACGTATCCGGGGATCGATGAGACGATAGACAAAATCAGTCAGCAGGTTGGCCAAGATGACCATGGCTGCCGAGAAGATCACGATGCCGAGAACCATGGGGCTATCACGCCGAAAAATCGAAGTGATCATCAGTCGACCGATCCCAGGCCAGGCAAACACGAACTCGACAAGCAATGCGCCTGAGAGCAGGTTTCCAATCTGTAGGCCCGCCGCGGTGACCACCGGGATTATGCCGTTGCGTAGGGCGTGTTTGTACACCACAACTCGTTCGCGCGCTCCCTTGGCCCGAGCGGTCCGGATGTAGTCGGATTCCAACACCTCAAGCATCGACGCCCGAGCCAGCCGGGAGTAGATGGCCAGGTAGATGATGCCGAGGCTGACTGCCGGGAGGACAAGATGCTGAAAAAAGTCGAGAGTTTCGCCAAACCAGCCGCCTTCGTAACGAACGTCCTCAATGCCACCGACGGGCAGTACGCCCCAATTCGCCGCGAACACGACAATGAACATGAGAGACAACCAAAACACCGGGGTGGCAAAACCGACGAGGCTCAACACTGTTACACCGTGAGAGGCGGGGCTTTCGGGCCGTCGAGCGGTGAACACTCCTAAAGCTACGCCGAATATGACAGCGAAGAGGAGCGCAGCGCCAGCCAGCGCCACCGTCGCCAACAGTCGATCCAAGATGAGGCCGAGGACCGGCTCACCAAAGTAGGTGGACTCACCCAGATCTAGCTGGGCCACGTTGCCTATATAGGTTCCGAGCTGGACGAGCAGTGGCCGGTCTAACCCATAGTCAGCTCTTATCTTGGCCAGGAATTCAGGGTCGCCAACCCCTTGCTCCCCGGCGAGGTACAGCGCAGCGTCGCCCGGAGCCAACTGAACCAGGAGGAAGACTATGACCACCACTGCTAGTAGCAGTCCAATTGCCTGTCCTAACCTGATCCCGATGCTCCGGGCGAGAGCTATCACACTCGTCTTTCTTTGGTCTAATTACCGGTTGTTAAGTTGGTTCCTATTTGTCGAGCCAAACGTTTTCAAAGCCCGAAAGTGGACCCCACGCTCCGTCCGGCTGGTTCCTGACGTACAGCTGGTTGGCTCCGAAGATCGGCAACGCGTTGATGCCGTAGAACGGCAACTCAATCGCTGTGATCACCTGGAACTCGTCGTAGAGTGCCTTGCGCTTAGCGACGTCTGGTTCTGCCGCCGCGGCGTAAAGCAACTCGTCAACCTCCTCGTTGCAATAGGCCGAGTTGTTGACAAACACGCCAGGTCTGATGTTGGCGCACACATAGGCTCGCTGGACGCCAATGACCGGGTCACCCCAGTTGAAGTAAGCGTTCATGGTCATGTGCCAGGCATCAGGTCCCCCGAAGAAGATCCCAGCCCACGATGGCAGATCGGCCGCCTGGACGACCTCCACGTTGACGCCAACCTCAGCAAGCGCTAGAGCGATGTATTCAGCCACGTTGCGCTGCTGCTCGTTCGGACCCGGAATGTAGTTGATTCTCAAATCCAGACCGTCGGCGTAGCCGGCCTCGGCCAGCAACGAACGTGCCTTGTCCAGGTCAACGTCGTACCGTTCCACGTTTTCGTTGTAGAACGGGCTCGACGGATGGATACCACCCAGTAGTTCCATGGTTTGGCCCTGGTGCAAGGTGTTGATCACGTACTCGCGGTCAATGGTGTAGGCGATGGCCTGCCGCACCCGAAGGTCGCTCATGATCGAGTTGGCCATGTTGAACTGCAAATGGTTCAACGAACCGACGCCTCCCAGAAGGTCGGGAATAGCAACCAGATCCGGGTTTTTGCTGACCTTTTCGGCGTTGATAACGCTCGCGTAGCCGCCTGAGTCATATTCGCCGCTTTCAAGGCCCAGCATCGTTGCGTCTTCGTCGGGGACAATCACGTAGATGATGCTGTCCAGGTAGGGACGATCGGGGATAAAGAAGTCCTCATAACGCTCAAGCACGATCTTTTGTGTGTTCTCGTACTCGGTTAGGCGGAATGGACCTGAGCCAATTGCGCCCGCCCCATTGTTCGGGTGACCCCTCATCTCGTTGATGGGGGTGCCGTCATCCATAATGTGTTTCGGCATGATCGGCATCATCACATCCGATGTGGCGATCCATAGCGCCGGGTGCGGGGTGGCAAGATGCAGCACCACTGTGTGCTTATCAGGCGTGTCGATTGACTCGAGCGGACCCCACATCCCAGTGAATGGATGATTTGCCTGGATCACTTCGATCGAGAACTTCACGTCGGCTGATGTGATCGAGTAACCATCATGGAAGGTTGCGCCCTTCACCAGGTGGAAGGTGATGGTCAAGCTGTCGTCGGAAACCTCCCAGGATTCAGCCAGGTATGGCTGCGGTTCCCAGTTGCTATCCAGATGCGTTAGCGACGCGAAGATTTTCGAACTGGGCTGTGCAATCCCGATGCCGGAGTTCACACCGTGGTTAACGTTCGCCCCCACCTGAGTGGTGGCAATCACTATCGTTCCACCGTGCTTGGGTTGTGGCGGAGGTGTCGTCTCCTCGGTAGCTGCTTCTTCGGCTGCCTCTTCTTCGGCTGCCTCTTCTTCGGCCTCTTCTTCAGCTGCCGGCTCATCATCGCTTGACGCCGAAGCCGAAGCAGTGCTTGACCCGCTATCGGTACTATCGGAGTCACTGCTACCACATGCCGCTGCAAATAACGAGAGCACTGCGAGTAGCGAGAGAACTTTTATCCATCGCTTGAACATTTTGTTTTCCCCTCGAACCCTCAGTGTTGAGGGCCTATCGGGGGAAGACTAGCGCTTCGGATGAACAAACAGATCAAAATTGGGTGTTCCACCCACCAGAGGCCTCAATGGCCTCGCATTGGGGGATGATGTTCTGGCCGACGCGGCCGATTTGTTCGTGGATCTCTTCAACTTCACCCGATGGACAATCCATCTTCGCGACCACCAGGGAGTAACCCGCTCGTGCAAACGTTTCGAGGTCTTCTAAGACCTGTTCTGGGGTACCGGTACAGATCTTCCTTGGCGTTTGATGTGCGAGCGCGTCTTTCTGGTCGGTGATCCTCATCGTTGTGGCGGCCATCATTATGAAACTGGAAAAGGGTCGCCCTGCTAGTTCCAGCTCAGCTTTGATTATCGTCTGCAGGCCGGAATGCCGGTTCGGATCCGCGAACGGGTCTAGAAACACTGGGTAGAACCCGTCGCAGTGCGCAGCCGCTCGACGCGCACCCAGCGGGGACACGCCGCCATAGATGATCGGTGGCCGAGGTTCTTGTAAGGGCTTGGGGTCCATGGAAACGTCATTAATCGTGTAGTAGTCGCCGTCAAACGAAACAAAGTCGTCTAACCAACTTCGTTTGTAAATTTCGATGCACTCAACCGTTCGTTTGCCGCGCTCGGCAAAGTCGACGCCGAGCGCAGCAAATTCCTCAGCCATCCAGCCCGCTCCAACTCCCAAAAGAAGACGCCCCCCGGACAGCACGTCAACAGTCGCGAACTGACGGGCATCACTCAATGGTCCACGGTAGGGCGCCACAAGCACGCTGGTGCCGAGTTTGATTGTGCTCGTAGCTGAGGCAACTGCTCCCATTACTACTGCAGCATCAAGCATTTCGTGCCTTGGTGAATAGGAGCGGGCTCCTGTCTGGTTAGCAATATGTGCACTACTGGTTTCTGAGGGCATACACACGTGGTCTGGGAACCAAATGGAGTGAAACCCGGTTCGTTCAGCGCTTTGTGCGACCTCGACGGGTTGCAGCATCACCCCAGGGACGCTGCGGGTGTAGTTGTTCACGTCATCTCGGAAACCCACACCGTGGGTATTTGCGTACAAGCCGATCTGCATAAGTCCTGCTCTTTCAAGTATTGATGCAATTATGGTCGCAATGACCATTTGGAGGGTTGGTCTCGCCCCAAGCTTCCATTGGATAAAGGAGTTTGTCGTTGCCTGATCTCGAAACTCGACTTCGTCGACTTGAAGACATTGAAGAAATAAAACAGCTGAAGGCCAAATATTGCCGCTTTTGTGACGAGGGGTATGACCCTGACGGGATTGCCAGCCTTTTCACCGAAAATGGGGTTTGGGATGGTGGTCGTACCTTTGGGCTAGCCGAAGGTCGGGTCGCCATTCGGAAGCATTTCGAAGGGGCCGGGAGCCGAATATCCATCGCGCGGCATCAGGTAATGAACCCGATAATTGAAGTCACTAATGAGTCCGCAAGTGGCCACTGGTTGTTATTCCAGCCCTGTACCGACGCCTCCAGTGGTCAGGCTGTATGGCTAGCCGCTACCTATACCGATCAGTACGAGAAAGTCGATGGCCGTTGGCTCATCAGCCACCTCAGCATCGATGTGGCATTTTTCTCCCCCTATGAAAAAGGTTGGGCGGAACAACAATTTCTCGATGGACGAAAACCGTAGTTATTTGGAGTAGCTACAAAACTGCTGGCTCAGCTTTTAGTTAGGACTTGCTTGTCGCGGGTTCCACGTTAAGTGGGGCTCTTGACAGGCTAAAGACTCCAGCGAAAGCACCGGAATTGGAATCGGGTAGTTCTTCTTGCGTGAGTGGCACCGCGATCTCGCTGACCTTGGGACCTATCTCTTGAGCTACCGGTGTCAATGCATCGAGATCGAAGCCGTATACGTTGGCTGCTACACCAGCAAAGATTTGCCTGCACTTTTCTTCGGGCACATCAGCAAATGTTGAGCGAAGAGCTTCGAGCGAATGAGGGGTAGTCCCCTCTTCGTGAGGAAAGTCCGATCCCCACATGATTCGGTCAACTCCAACTGCGTCAATGTATTTAGCCTCTGGACGGGGCATGAAGCTTGCACCGATGTAGCAGTTCCGTGCGAAATATTCGCTGGGGGTAAGTGAGAGCGAACGGATCACCTCCGAAGCGAACAGAGGCATTGTGCGGCTGGCACTGCTTGCCTTGATGCCGGCAACGGTGGGGTCCATGCGACCAAGTTCGGGCAGAACCCATTGGATACCGCGGCCTTGTTCAGTCCACACCGCTTTCAACTTTGGGAAGCGTTCAAAGACACCAGCCAAGATGAGGTGAGCAAGGGTCCGTCTTGTCCAATCACTGAATTCGAACATCATCACTGCGCGTGCCGCTGGTAGGTCCGCCCCTACCGTCGGCGCACCGGTGCCTGGATGCTGGTGGATGGGTAGAGCCAACTCTTCACAAGCTGCCCACATTGGGTCATACCGAGGGTCAAACCAAGGCCCAACCGGGTGATTGGCGGGGATAGCTGGTATCAGCACACCCCCGATAACACCAGTTGACGCTGCCCACCGGATTTCTTCGACAGCAGTCTCAACATCGTGAGGCATTATTTGGATCAACCCAAGACGACGCCCGGGGGTCTTGGCACAGAATTCGACTAGCCATCGGTTATGTGCGCGTAAACCCGCGGCCCTTGGCGCGAGAGTCTCTTTTGTGTCGGGAAGATCCGCGAGTGTGTGAACAGTGTTGAAAAATGGGGGGATTGTGTTAGGGAAAACAACCTCTGCCGCAATGCCGTCTTCATCCAGAATCTCGAGTCGGTAGTCGCTGTCCCAATTACGTGAAGCAGTCGAGTCAACAAGGTCATCAAAGGGACTCTCATAGCTTGATGCCCAGGCGTCAAAGTCGTCGTGCCATTCGGACTCTAGGTAGTCCTTGTATTCATGGAGTTCTGCCCCAGCGTGCGTATCGGCAGAGATCACTACATATCTGTCGATTGTGTCCCATTTGTCCGTCATTTTGTCTCCCCCGGTATCGCCTTTATAGCACAGGTCTTTTCTGGCGATATTGGCGGTAGGTCCTACGGCGTCAGGCTCTTTTCCGGTTCTCTCGCTGCGTTACGGCCCGCGATGAAGCCATAGGTCAACGCGAGACCGATGGTTGTTCCAGGACCCCAGTACGCAGCGCCGGCTGGAGTCGCAACGCAATTACCCGCGCCGTACAGTCCGACGATGGGCTGGAGATCGAACCCCAGAATTTGAGCTTCTGTATTAATGAGCGGACCGCCGTTTGTGTCCAAAACCCCTGCGCCGATAATCGAGGCGTAATAGGGACCGTTGTCCGACAAGGGGGCCATGGTTGGGTTTGGAGTGTTGTCACGCTCCATCAAATTCCATGCCAATTCCATCATCGTTGATCCCCGTTGGAAGTCATGATCTACACCTTCAGCGGCGAAATTGTTGAAGCGATTGACTGTGTCGTGAAGATTCTGAGCGAAATCATCGGAGAGACGTACATCACCAATGGTGTCACCGAGCTGAGTGAGGCGCTGGTCTATTGCTTCGGAGAGAGCCTCAAGGTCGGGTGCTTCGATCACGTAGTCGAGTTGTTCGTTCGGGAGCGGTACCGGTGGGCGAAACGGAACGTCGAGTGGGGAATCAGCTACGACCTGATCCCAAATCATGAAGAGCAAGGTGTTGGGAAAATCGCGAGAAGTAGCGCTGTAGTGAAGATGTACTTGACCGCGATCATGGTAGGGAGCTTTTTCGTTTACGACCCGTCGACCGGTCCGGTCCACTTGAACCATGCTGTCTCCGAAAGGCATCCATAGAGATGGAGGCGAAGGCGAACGGAGGGCTGGTTCGACAACTATCTGTTTCCACCAGGCCCCGCTCATCTGACCGAAGGATGCTCCAAGTCGGTTAGCGATCCGCAGAAAATCGCCCTGTGCGTGAGGGGTAGCACAACTCCCGAAGACTCGACCAGGTATGTGTCGGCGAAGTAGTTCGCCGTTTTGTCCAAAGCCTCCTGAAGCGAATATAACTCCGCGCCGGGCGGCGGCAATCACTGTCCGGTGACCGGCGCGGATTTCGAGGCCTACCACTTCATCTGCTTCGTTCAAAATGGTGTCGTGGACTCGATGTTCAAGCAACACAGTTACGTCTTTGCTGGCCGCTCCGCGTTTTAGTTGTTGGATCATGAATCCTGAGCCGGGTCGAGGGGCCAGATGTCTACCTCGCGGGGCCTTGTTCTCAGGTAGGTGACCCCCGTAGTCAGGGAATTGGATGTAATGATCGGTGTCGCTCACCTCAGCGACCAGGTCGAGAGCCCCAACCTCAGTCAAGGCATCGATGACGTCTGCCCCTTCGTCGTAGAAGGTCGCGAGCAAATCGAATTCGTTTTGAGGAAGGCCGAGCGTTGGGTGCTCTGATGAGAAATATTGCGGGGCAGCCAGTCGCGCTAAATATTCCAGCGCGTGATCTTTTGGATCATCGACGCCTTGGCTTCGCATTGAACTGTTGTTGGGTACCCAAGCGGTTCCCCCGGAAAGACCGGTGGTGCCGCCAACGTGCTGGTTTCCTTCAAACAGGATGACCGATGCTCCGCTAAGGCTGGCGCTGATCGCCGCGCTGAAGCCAGCTGCGCCGCTGCCGACGACTAATACGTCCGCTTCGTAGTCGTACAAATTTTCTTCCATAGTGCTCATTTTGGTCATGAACCGCCCACTGAGACTGAAATTGGTACCCGTCTCGGGAATATGATGGCATTCCGTCTCGCGGAAAGCCGAAGAAAACATGTACTCGTACGACGAAACGAGCCGAACGCTCGAAGCTGCCTATCGGCTTCACTATCACGAAGCCGGCGAAGGGCCTGCGTTGATACTGCTTCACGGGTCGGGTCCCGGTGTGACGGGGTGGACGAACTTTGGTGCCAACCTTCCTGTCTTTGCGGAACATTTCAGAACGATCATTCTCGATATGCCGGGCTTCGGAGGAAGTGCCAGCCCGGAGTACGACGAGCAATATCCGCAGGCGGCCGCGGATGCTGTCGGAATGTTCATGGAAGGTATCGGGTTGGATTCGGCGCACCTTCTCGGGAATTCAATGGGCGGCAATGTTGCCAGTCATGTAGCTCTCAAGTATCCGGATCGGGTGCAGCGCATGGTGATGATGGGACCAGGCGGGCTTGCCGTAAATATTTTCGGACCGAGCCCAAATGAAGGTACCAAACGCCTTATTGAGTTCATGGGGGACCCGTCGCGGGAAGGGATGATCGCGTGGGTACGAACGATGGTTTCTGATCAAACGCTGGTTACTGACGAATTGATTGACTTGCGGATGGAGAACGCTATGAAACCGGGGGTCATGGACTCAACGGGAGCTATTTTCGGCACTTTCTTCAAATTCCCGGATCCGAACCCTTTGTGGTCCCGCGCTCATGAAATTCATCATCCGACTCTAATTACTTGGGGCCGCGACGATCGGATGTTGCCGTTTGAGGGTGCGTTGTTCCCGTTCCGTCAAATGCCCAATGCTGACCTTCATGTCTTTTCGAATTGCGGTCATTGGGCTCAGATAGAACGAAAAGACGACTTTGAGCGAGTCGTCATCGATTATTTACTCAAGTAGGACACTCAATATGTCTCATGGTGTAACCGAAAGAATTGCAGACCAACGAGAGTTTTTTGCAGATCAGGCCCTCGACGCGGAAGCGCTTGGTCGGCTATCGGCAGAAACAACCGAACGGTTGAAAGCCACCGGAGTGGTGAGGCTGTTGCAGCCTCCCGAACATGGGGGATACGCGGCGGATCCCAGCGACTTCATGGAGGCTGTGATGGCCCTAGCCAGTGCCGACTCAGCAGTTGGGTGGGTGGCCGGGGTTATTGGTGTCCATCCCTGGGAGATGGCTTTCAACGACCAACGAGTACTCGAAGAGATCTGGGGGCAAGATGCCGACACATGGGTGGCGTCACCGTATGCACCCAATGGGCTAGCTACCCCAGTTGACGGGGGCTTCGTTTTCAATGGCGAATGGGAGTTCTCTTCAGGGACCGATAGCTGCGACTGGATAGTGCTCGGTGGCTTCATCGAAGGGGAAGGGCTTGTCGATGGGATCCCTCAGATGTATCACTTCCTGTTGCCACGTTCTGACTACGAAATAGTGGAAGGTTCCTGGAATGTCATGGGGTTGAGAGGCACAGGGAGCAAAAACATCATTGTCAGTGATGCTCACATCCCGGACTATCGGGTACTTAACGCTACAAAGGTCTTTGATGGCACAGCTGCCATAGAAGCGGGTCGCGATGAGGCCCTGTACAGAATGCCTTGGTCATCGATTTTCCCGGTAGCTCTCAGCGCCGCGGTTGTAGGCATTTGTGAGGGTGCTCTGGCGTGTCATTACAAATATCAGGCGACTCGCACCTCGATGATGGGGCCGATGGCTAAGAATCCCTATCTGTCGTCACGAATCGGTGAAGCTGCTTCGGAAATCCACGCCTCAAGATCGCAGCTGCTGTACAACCTTTCGGATATGTATGCAATGGCCGAAAAAGGAGTCGAAATTCCCTTGGAGATGCGGATTGTAGGTAGGCGTGATCAAGTACGCGCTGCCCGTCGAGCCGTTGAAGCCTTTGATGACGTCTATATCCGGTCGGGTGGTGGTGCAATCCGAGATGAGAATCCGTTAGCCAAATGGTTCCGAGATGCACACACGGCAATAAACCACACCATCTTTGCGGCGGAGGACATGTATCACGCGCACGCGGCGATGATGATGGGGCAAGCACCGACAGGTTTCACCCGGTTGCTTGTTTGATCTCAAAACACCGCGACAGTGATACGGCGTCAAAGGTCTGAAACAGCGAAGGCTGAATTATTGGTTCAGGCCAGCAATTCTTGTTGTGAGGAATAGAAATCGCCGATCGGACCGAAACGGCTGTTATCTCCAAAGGTCTCTTCAGTCCACGCGGTCAATTCGTCTTCGTTGAGGTCGGGATCCCACGAGGTTGCCTGTGGTTGACCGACGTGAAAGGGAGTGTCACAGAAGAATTCAAGCCCGTTGCCCTCTGGGTCGGTGAAATAAATAGACCAGGCGTTGCCGTGCGTCACTGGAGCTAACTTGGTGGCGCGACCATCAGCTTCTAAAGCTTCAATTGTTGCTTTAACGGTGCCGAGGTTCTCCACTCGAAACGCCAAATGATTCAAGTTATTGGAGTCGCCTGACTCTTTCCGTGTTTGAAGAAACGCGAACTGGTGGTGGTGGTCCGGGTTGCTTGTCAGGAAGGCGACCTCAGGGCTTCCCTCGCCAGCGATTGGGGCACGATCGGTGACGGTGAAGCCCAAAACGTCCGTGTAGAAGTCAATCATGTCGTCCATGTCAACCACGTAGATGAGCGCATGCGCAAATTCGATTGTCATAGATCTTGATACTACAAGAGTCAGAGTTCCCTGAGCTGGGTGACCGGTTTTCAGCGTGAGTGCGGCTGGGTTTCGGCGACCTATGAGTGACGACACACGGCACGTGCGGCGGCCTGAGCGCCCTTCACCACCAGAGGAAAGTACTGGTGTGCCAACAACTCTGGTCGAGCGTCAAGCCACCCCACGATCATCAAACTGCGGATTGCGAGGAAGGTATCGATCGACTCGATCTCCTGGTCGGTCACAGGGCACACCGAACGGTACCCCTCGACGAGAGCGTTGCGAGCGTCGGCGAACCAGGGTTCGCCGACACCAGGGTGCAGGGCACAAGCCAGTTCGTGACTGAACCAGCCGAATCCGGCATCATCAAAGTCGATGACGGTGAGGTTGTCGCCGTCGTGCATCAAATTTCCGAGATGTAAATCTGAGTGAATCAGCCCGAACCGGTCAGGCCCCATGGACAACTCGGACAATTCGTGTCGCAGAATATTTCGAGCTTCGTTGAATAGCGCCCGCTGGGGATCAGTGAGCGCTTCAACTTCCCAGAAGCGGCCCCACAGTGGATCGGAGCCCAGCAACCCATCGAGATCCCAGCGTCGTCGTTGGAAGCCTTCAGGCGGGTCCCAACCTGTGTGATGCTCTCGGATCTTCCCAGCTAATTTGCCGATAGTGGCGTAGTGAGCAACCACTCCTTTGTCAGCATTTGTCAGCGGCCCACCCAGCGGCGATCCCTCAACCCATTCGACCACACCAACCATCCGGTGCTCCCGATCGGGGCCAGCGCCGACCTCTACAGGGCAATAATGACCACCATTGAGCATCGGTAGAGCCGTCGGTACAGGGATGTCTGCTTCCGCCAACGAAGCGACCCACTGCACTTCTGACTCAAGTTCGGCCTTGCTGTTGTAACCGGGCCGATGTAGTCGCATCACTACCTGCTTGCGATCAGGGAGACCCACCCGGCATACGACGTTTTCGCTGTGAGATAGCACCTCGATCGCGACCGGTTTGAGCCCCCAAGCGGGAGCAACGGCTGCTGCGGCCTGCACGAACTGCTCAGGAGTGGGCATCTGCGACGGCAGCGGTGAAAACATCGAGAAAAGCAGCTGCGTCATCATGGTCGAACACCAGTGGTGGACGAATCTTCAACACGTTGCCATACTGCCCTGCCTTACCGAGCAACATGCCGCCAGACTTCAACACCTCCACCATCTGACCTGCACCCTCAACATCGGGTTCATTGCTGCCGGGATGAACCCAGTCGATACCTATAAACAAACCCGTACCGCGTACGTCTCCCATCCGCGGATGGTCGGGCTGAAGAGCGGTAAGCGAGGCCCGCAGGCGGTCACCCACCTCTGCGACGTGATGCACCAGTCTTCGATCAGTGATCTCGTCGATGACTGCTGCTCCAGCCGCAGCCTGAAGCGGCGAAGAAGCAAAGGTGTTGAAATACCGTTGCCGCCGCCGGAATCCACTAATCAGGTCATGACTGGCGGCCATCGCCGAAAGCGGGAATCCGTTACCCATCGGCTTACCCATACACACCACGTCGGGCACGAACCCGTTCGTCTCATAGCCCCACCACGAGCCGCTTCTAGCGAAACCAGCCTGAACCTCGTCGGCGATTACGAGGCCACCAGCGTCCCGTACTATGCCCACCGCCTCGGTGAACCAACCGGCAGGGGGATTCGGGAGACCTTCGTTGGCCAAGATAGAGCACAACATCAGCCCCGCGAAGCCGCCCTCGTCGTCGAACGAAGCGATCGTGGAGGTGAGTTCATCGAGATGACGCTGCAACAAGTTGATCTCGGTAAGACCCGATTCCAAGGGTCGAAACAACTGTGGCGTCGATATTGATTTCACTCCGCTTCGCTCAGTACCGACAGGAAGCCATGACAGACGACCGACGAGCGACGAGTTGCCGTGGTACGTAGCGTCTGTGCAAATGATGCCCCTCTTGCCGGTCGCATTCCGGGCCAGGGTGAGAGCCATTTCAGTGGCCTCGGTGCCGCTACAGCCCAAGATCGCGGCCTCGATTCCGTCGTGATGTAGTCCGACGAGCCGCTCAACGTAGTCAACAACGCCGTCATGCAGGTAGCGGCTGTGTATGTTGAGGGTTGCAGCCTGCTCAGCGAGTTTTGCTACGACATGAGGATTGGCGTGTCCGACGCAGGGAACATTGTTGTAGAGATCGAGATACCTGCGGCCAGCTACGTCTTCAAGCCAGACTCCCTCCCCTTTCACCAACTCAAGTGGTTCGTCGTAAAAGAGGGGAGCGTCGTTGCCCATCACCCGGCGATGGCGATCCAAAAGTTCGGTCATGCCCAAGTGTGACAGTTGGTACCCCAAGATGATCGCTCAAATGTGTGGAGCTGAGGATGTCGCTACGCCAAGAGGTCACTGCTCTGTAACGCCCTCGTCGACGGAACGATGGGAGGCCTCACCATGTCTGATAGCGGATCGCCACCGCGGCGACCGCGTTAGCGTGTCGTATGGCAACCTCACGACGCACTGACGAATACCGATCCTTTCAGTACCTCCACGCAGGGTCGGATTACCAGCCCTACGACTTAGCTAGTGAACTGGATCGCGTTCCCGCAACCGTTGTCGAACTGACGGACGCGGAGACCGAGCGAGCGAATCGACTGACCAGCGAGATCCTAATGATTTCGATGCATGACCATCCCAATCGTTTTCCTGACAACATCAGCCAGACACCCCGGTACATCAAGGACGGGCACATCGCGACTGCATACGAAGGTCTGGCCCACTCAAGTTGGCACTGCGTGTTTGACAACCTTCTTGATGGAATTTGCACCATCGAGTCATCGAGCGGATGGAAGTGGACTGAGGTGTTACACGACATAGGCATGAGGCTCTGCGATATCGCCCACCAAGACTTTGTTGTTCCGGCCACGTCGGTCGCGGACATCCTTGGATCCCGAGAACGTGGAGCTATCGCTTGGGTAGCGTCGCTCGAAGGGGCGGCACCAATCGAAAATGAACTTGACCGACTTGACATTCTCTACGGCTTCGGTGTCCGGTCCATTGGTGTGACTTACAACGAGGCCAATCAGCTTGGCAGCGGATTGCGCGAAAGAAACGACGCGGGGTTAACGAACTTCGGTCGCAGAGCCATAAGGCGCATGAACCAACTCGGGATGCTTGTCGATTGTTCACACTGTGGCGATCAGACCACCCTTGACGCGATTGCCGCAAGTGAAATGCCCATTGTCTTGAGCCATATCGGGGCGAGAGCGTTGTGGAACACGAACCGAATGGCGCCAGATGATGTGCTGAAAGCCTGCGCCGAAAAGGGTGGCGTGATCGGTGTTGAGGCCGCACCCCACACCACGCTCACCGAACAGCACTCGTCGCACGACATCGAGTCTGTGATGGAACACTTCGAGTACATCGTCGACCTCGTCGGGATCGACCACGTTGGATTCGGCGCGGACACCACCTATGGCGACCATGTAGGGATTCACCAGCTTTACAGTGCCGAATTCACCTTCGAGGAGATGGACACGACACCCGAAGCCGACACACCACCCAACTTTGAGCCTGTTGACTACGTGAGGGGCCTTGAAAATCCAACGGAGTCATCACACAACATTGTTCGATGGTTGGTGAAACACGAGTATGGCGACGACCAGATAGAGAAGGTCATGGGTGCGAACGCGCTGCGGGTACTCGACGAAGTATGGCGCTAACTCCCCGAGTCGCTGACCTCCTGCAACAAATCGGCCAGGACTCAAACTGGTTTCAAATTCGGGCCTACACTGGCGCTTCGATCGGCGTCGAGACCGCTGTTCTCAGCCGGGGTTACTGAGCGAATGATCGACGCATGTTTTTCAATTCGAGACTATGGAAACTGACTAAAGGGGCACGGGGCGCTGTCGCGCAAGCCGTGGTCATTGGGGTAGTGGCCTCTGTCACTGGGATAGCGAGACTTGGTTTACTTGGCTGGCTTCTCGCCAAGGTGTTCCGAGGCGCGACACTCAACGAGCTGATCGGGCCGACAGTGGCTGTCGCGTGCGTCATGATCGTGCGCGGGATACTCGAGCATTGGCGCAAGATGCTCGCACATCACACCGCAGCGAAAGTGCAGCTCGCACTTCGTAGGCAACTCCATGAACACGTTTTGGAACTCGGTCCAGCTCACTTCGGTGACGTGCGTACCGGCGAAGTACTGCTGTCGTTGGTAGAAGGTGTCGAACAATTAGAAGTGTGGTTTGGTGAGTACCTCCCCCAGCTTTTCGTAGCGTCACTCACCCCCCTAGCGATTTTCGCCATCCTGGCGCCGCTCGATTTGCCTGTTGCGGCCACTCTGGTTGGTTTCGCGTTGTTGACTCTGATAGCTCCAGCAGTGTTTCACCGGTGGGATGCTGCTCGAAGCCTGGAACGCCAGCACGCATACAGCCGGTTTGCGTCTGACTTTCTGGACTCGCTTCAGGGCCTCGCAACACTCAAGGCGTTCGGCCAAAGCGAGGCGCGGGGGCAAACACTCGCGCAACGCGCACACGAGGTGTTCAAGAGCACTATGTGGGTGCTCGCCACGAACTCCCTGACCCGTGGCATCACCGATACCGGGTTGGCGCTCGGCGCAGCCACAGCATTAGCGCTGGGTGCTTATCGAGTGCGGGCCGACGAAATGCAGATAGAGACGCTACTCATTGTGTTGATGGCCGGCATTGAGGTGTTTCGCCCTCAGCGCGATCTGCGCGCAATGTTGCACAACGGCATGATGGGTCTTTCGGCCGCGCAAGGGATCTTCAAAGTGT
>UINC01000947.1_pt1 | contig 32429 bp, 33 predicted proteins | sample 5385821 | NCBI WGS metagenome assembly UINC01 (sample SAMEA4666929, study PRJEB26691) | marine metagenome | isolation source: Pacific Ocean | place: Pacific Ocean | collected 2011-10-13 | reverse complement strand
TTGACGTCCGGGTGGTAGTCCATGCCGATGTGGCCTTCCTCTTCCAGAACGGCATATTCCTCGGTGCTGTAACCCAACAGTTCTTGATAAACGTACTCGTTGTCCTCGCCCAGCCTCACTGGGCCGCGGCGAATCTTTGATGGCGTCTCGGACATCTTGTAGGGCGCGCCGGGGTAGAGATGTGTGCCCGTGTCTTCCTGGTAGACCTCTTCAAATGCTCCACGTTCATTCAGATGGGGGTCGGCGTAGGCATCTCGCTGGTCCATCACCGGGCCTGCCGCCACACCCTTTTCTTGAAGTAACCTCATCACCTGCTGGGGCTCCAGCGTTCTGGTCCACTGTGAGATTTGCTCGTCGATCTCGTCGTGGCGCTCGTACCGCACGATCGGGTCTTTAAATCCACTTTCTTGGCTCCATTCGGGATCGCCCATGGCCTGGCATAGACCGCGCCAATCATCGTCACCGGCGATGGTGATTGTCACCCACCGGTCCTCGCCCAGGCAGGGATAACAGCCTTGGATCGCGACGGGATGGCGGTTGCCCAATGTCGACTGGTTGCGGCCATTCATGGTGTAGTCCATGAACGCCTCACCCATGAACGGAATCAGGTTCTCGGCTTGAGACAATTCAATCAACTGGCCTTTCCCCGTCCGCCTTCGATGGTGCAAGGCCGACAAAACGGCGAACGCCCCTTGGGTGCCTGAGGCGGCATCCCCCATCAGGACGCTGGTTACGGCAGATGGGTCCATATCCGAGTACCCACGGAGCAGCGTATGGCCGACCACACCCTCGATATGGAACCCAAAAGACCGGTGGTTCTGATAGGGGCCTTCGTTGGCGTAGGCAGGCATCCGGCACATGATGAGTCCTGGATTTGTTTCCCTGATCTCCTCATAAGAGATTCCCAGCTTCTCCATGGTCTCGGTGGGATTGTTCTCCACGATCACGTCCGATATGTCAATCAGGTCCATCAGCGCTTTCTTGCCCTTTGGTTGTAGCAGGTCCACGGTCATGCCCAGCTTGTTGCTGGCGTGGGCGTTGAATAGGGGAATCCGGTTCCACGGTCGCTTGCCGGGGAGGCGGTCTGGGGTGGCGCCAACGCTTGTGGGCAGATTTCTCAGGTCTTCTCCCGTGGGCCGAGGTATTTGGCCCCTAGTCATGGAAATAAATTTCTTGATCGATTCAATCTTGATGACCTCCGCTCCCAACCCAGCTAGGAAGGCGGCGCAATAAGGCCCGGCCCACACGACGCCGAACTCCAACACCCGAATTCCTTGTAATGGCAGCTTTGGCACCTAGATCACTCCCATCTGACGCAGGCGAACGATATCCGGGTTTGAATACCCAAGGTCAGCCAAAATTTCATGGTTGTGCTGGCCTAACGTCGGCGCGGGACTAGGCAGTTCCCACGGGGATTCGCTCATGAGGAAAGGCCTGCCTGGCTGCTTCAGAAGTCCGGCAACCGGATGGTCGATCTGGTCAAACACGCCTCGTTGATTGAAGAACGGCTCGTCGGACAGGTCTTCCATGGTATTCAACGGTCCGCTTAGGACACGTTGCTGTTGCGCCGCCGCCCATGCCTGTTGCTTGGACTGGGACAAAATCCAGGGCAGGAATAGCTCCTCAAACTCTTCCTTGAGGTATGGGTCCGTTTGCGCGCCTGGCGTATGCCATTTGGGGTCTTCCAGTTCCTGAGGAGAGCCGAGCATGCGGACCGACCTTGGGAAGTAGACGCGGCTGCCTGCGAGAGCGAAGTAACCGTCCTCGCATGGGTAGATGCCGTTGGGGTAGCTGCTCCCGCCGTAGTGCTCGCGTTTGCTGGTCTCGCCGGTGTATTGGTAGGCGATCAACGCCGTCATTCGCCGGTCGATGGACCCAACCTGAGTCTCCATCAGGGAGACATCTACGTGCTGGCCCAGGGCCTGGCCGTCCGCGGGGTCCTGCGCCAGAAACAGGGCGCCCAATGTAGCCACGGAGGCTGTGGCACCTGCCTGGTACAGGATCACGTTCTGGCCCAGCTTGATGGGTTCCCGGTCAGCCAGCCCAGTCCCAAACATCTCTCCGCCCATACCGTAGAAGACGATGTCGGCCCCCCGGTACTCATGGTAGGGGCCCGTCTGGCCGAAATTAGAGATCGAAGTCATTACGAGATCGGAGTTGGTGGCCTTTAAAGACTGGTAGTCCAGCCCGAAAGACTCCATCGTTCCAGGACGGAAGCTCTCCACAACAATGTCGGCGTCCTCTGCTAGTTGGAGGGCGATATTTCTGCCTGTGGCGGAGGCTAAGTTCAGGGTCACGCTGCGTTTGGAGGTGTTCAGATGCAGGAACAGGCCGCTCTTTTCGGCGTGTGGTGTGTCGCCGGGATAGGGACCTGAGCGCCGGGCCACGTCACCTACACCGGGCCGCTCCACCTTGATAACATCGGCCCCCTGGTCGGCCATCACCTTAGTGCAGTACGGACCGGCCACGTGTTGGGTGAAGTCCAGGACTTTGATTCCGGAGAGTGCCCTGTCTGCCATCATAGGCCCCCGAAGCCGCTTGCGGGATCGCTGATCGCCCCAATCATCATGCCAAGCACCGGACCGGCTGTCCGCCGTTCAGCGACACCATGTCCGCGACCATCGGCGCCAGGTCCAAGACCGTGCCTGCTGGCTCCCAGCGAAGTTCGGAGTAGGCGCGGTGGAGGTTGCCGGCGATGCGCTCCGAGTCGTGCCACTCACCGAACCGGCCCAGGTCGGCCTGCCTTGATGCTTCCAGAGGCGACAGCCCGGCTTCAAAGGCCTGGCGGGCGGTCTCTTGGATAAATGTAAGGTAGGCCTCAACGTCCCCCATCACCTCCGGCCCGCAAACGGAGCCGTGTCCCGGCACGATAGTTTCCGCGCCTAGGTCCCGCAGCCGTTTCAATGCTTGGAGCGACCCGGAAACAGAGCCCATGGCCACGAAAGGGGTCCCTTGATTGAATAACAGGTCTCCAGCGAAGAGCAGCTTGCGGTCGGGCAGCCAGGCGACGATGTCATTTGTGGTATGGGCTGGCCCCATGAAGATCAGCTCGATCTTCATGGGGCCGGAATAAAGGTCCATCCGGTCGTTGAAAGTTACGAAGGGCGGGGCCAGTTCCAGGTCGCCCCAGTCTACGTTGGGGAACAGCGGGTGCAGGGCTTGCAACCCTGTCTCGATGACAGTTTGCCGGCATAGCTCGTGGCCAATGATGGCCGCTTCCGAAACCAGGTAATTGCCGTGGGTGTGGTCGCCGTGGTGGTGAGTGTTTATCAGGGTCTTCATGGGGAGCGAGGACACCCGGCGGACGGCCTCCAGATAGGCCTTGGTACGCGCCTCGGTGAAACAAGTATCGATCAGGATCAGACCGTCCAAGGTCTTGATGAAGCCAGTGTTGTTTAGCCCCCAGCTCCCATCGAGCTGGACGTAGGCGTAGATATCCGGGCTGACTTCCTCCAACGTGGGCGGTGGCAATTGTGACGCGTGCTGGTCACGAACGGTGGTCATGCGGTCGTCCTTAAAACCAGGTAACCCGATAAACGTGAACGTGGAACAAATATAGGGGCAGGCAACCTGGCGGTCAACCGGCTGCCGGATTCCCTTTAATCGGTTCCAGTCCGCAGCTATAATTGCCTGATTCGATACTAGACATCCCAGGAGAAAGCCTCCATGCGCACCACCGCCCCTTATGGATCATGGAAGTCGCCCATTACCACCGGCCTGATCGTGTCCGGGTCCATTGGGCTGGGTCAGGTTGCCCTCGACGGCGAGGACATATATTGGGTGGAGATGCGCCCATCAGAGGGCGGCCGCATGGTGCTGGTCAAGCATGGTCCGGAAGGCGAGACTGTTGACGTGACGCCGGAGCCCTACAGCGTGCGGACCAGAGTTCACGAATACGGAGGCGGGGCGTTCTTGGTCCATGAGGAAGTGGTCTACTTTTCCAACTACTCTGACCAGCGGATTTACCGGCAAGAGAACGGCGGAGAGCCTCAGGCCATCACCCCGGATGTCGAGATGCGCTACGCCGACGGCTGCTTTGACCCGGCCCGCAACCGCATCATCTGCGTCCGGGAGGACCACACCGGAGAGGGAGAGCCGGTCAACTGCATCGTCGCTGTCGATGCCCTGGGGAAGACCGAACAACAGGTCTTATCCAAAGGCTCTGATTTTTGCTCCAACCCCCGCATCAGCCCGGACGGCGCTAAGCTAGCATGGTTGACGTGGGATCACCCCAACATGCCCTGGGACGGCACCTTCCTTCTGGTTGCATCAATTAATGACCAAGGTTTACTGGGCGAATCTCAGGTAGTGGCCGGAGGCCGGACCGAGTCCATCTTTCAGCCTGAATGGTCGCCGGATAACGTGCTCCATTACGTCTCCGACCGCAGTGGCTGGTGGAATTTGTGGCGCCACGAAAATGGCCCGGACCGGCAGTTGGCCAAAAGGAGCGCCGAGTTCGGCAAGCCCCAATGGGTCTTTGGCTCCGGCACCTATTCCTTTGCATCCGCCGAACTGATCGCTTGCAGCTACGTTGAAAATGGTGAGTGGAAGGTCTCAATGCTGCATATCGAGTCGGGGATGCTGCTGGCGATAGATACCCCGTTCTCGGAGTTGGGCCGGGGTGACTTGAAAGCTGGCGACGGCAAGATAGTGTTCGTAGCCGGAGCGCCTTCATTGCCAATGTCCATGGTGCTTTTCGACCTGGCCAGTAGCCGGTGGCATGAACTCAGAAAATCCCACAATCTAGAGATCGACGAAGGCTATCTCTCGGCGTCCAGATCTGTGGAGTTCCCGACCGACGATGGCAAGACTGCCTATGCCCTTTACTACCCGCCCCGCAATCGGGATTTTCAGGCGCCGGCAGGAGAGAAACCGCCACTGCTGGTCAAGAGTCACGGCGGCCCCACCGGATCCGCTTCTACCGCCCTGGACCTGGGGGTCCAATTCTGGACCAGCCGGGGCATCGGCGTGTTGGACGTGAATTACGGCGGCAGCACCGGCTACGGACGCGAATACCGGGAACGTTTGAACGGAACATGGGGGATCGTGGACGTCGACGATTGTTGCAACGCGGCCTTGCATCTGGTCTCCCAGGGAGAGGCCGACGGTGACCGCTTGGCCATCGATGGCGGCAGCGCCGGCGGCTACACAACTCTGGCGGCGCTGACGTTCAAAGAGGTATTCAACGCCGGCGCCAGCCACTATGGCGTCAGTGATCTGGAAGCCCTGGCCAAGGAGACCCATAAGTTTGAGGCCCGTTACCTGGATGGGTTGGTTGGTGTATACCCCGAGGAATCAGCCCTGTACAAAGAACGCTCTCCGATCCACCATACCGACCGCCTGTCCTGCCCTCTGATCTTGTTCCAGGGACTGGAGGACCAGATCGTGCCGCCGTCCCAAGCGGAGATGATGTTCGACGCCGTCCGCGCCAAGGGCATTCCCACGGCCTACATTCCGTTCCAGGGCGAGCAACATGGGTTCCGGCGGGCCGAGAATATAAAAAGGGCCCTTGAGGCCGAGTTGTATTTTTACTCCAAGGTGTTCGGCTTCAATTTGGCCGACTCGATCGAGCCTGTGGACATCTTGAATCTGCCGGTCTAGTTCCAGCGGGCTGGACCCCAATACCGCTTTCGTCAAAGATATCGTTGAGGCCGACAAGTAGGGCTTTATCACCACCAGTCGAACCAAGGAGACTAGCATGGAGGGAGTGTTCGCCGCCAGTGACGGCCGCGGAGTCAGCACCAAACAGACAGGTGGCTAGTGCGGTGGGTGAAGGCGCGACTGCAGCCCTGATGATCCGTAATTACCTGGAGAAACAGCAGAGGAATCGCGGGTATAGGGGGGTAATACCATTCGGCATCGGAATCGATCGCCGAATTAGAAATTCGGTCCTCGCCTACCCGCCAGACGAGTCTGACCGGTGGTCGCGGAGATGGGCGCAGTTGGGGCACCAGCCATAGAAGTCAACACGCTGACCGGTGAACAGGAAATCTGAGGATCCTTCCAGCCGTTCACGCAATTCGGACACCATGCTTTGTCCCACGTCGGCGTCATGCACGCTGCCGCAGCCGACACAGACCAGGTTGGCATGGGGAGAAAGGTTGGCGTCGTACCGTGACTGCTTCTGGAAGGGCAATTCGCGCACAATTCCAGCCTGCTCCAATACTGTCAACGTGGAATAAACCGTGGCCAGCGTCACATAGGGGAAGAACTCTTTCACCCGCCCGAATATCTCTTTTACTGAAGGGTGGTCCCCAGAGTTAACCACCACTTCCGCGATGGCCAACCGTTGCGGCGTAAGCCGTATCCCCAAAGTTTTTAACTTCGTGCCAAGTTCGTCCTGTGTAGTCACTGCAATGCTGCCTCATTAGAGTTCAATCGGAAGGTGATGGCCATGCCCCAATTCGACATCGTCTCCTCGCCGGTGGTCAGGGTTACGAGAGCCCATCCAGAGGGAACTCCGGAACAAATCGACATACCGCAGTCTCGCCCCTACTGGCCAAGATTATAATCATTGCAACATAAAATCGTCTACTAAGTATGACAGATGCCCAGGCGGACCGGCTTAGCTCACCCTGAGCCTAGCTTCCGTTGACCTCTGCCTGTTGGCCGCCAGACCGGCGGCGGTGTTGACGGAGGGTTCAATCGTCCATGATCACCGGGATGCCGGCGGCCTCTGCTTTCGCGGCCCACTCCGGGTTTACCACGCCGTCCTGCATCCAGATGTATTTTACGCCGATCTCGATGGCCTGCTCCACCACCGGCGCTACCAATTCAGAACGCCGGAATATGTTGACCATATCGATTGAATCTGGGACTGACTGGAGGTCAGGGTAGCTCTTCTCGCCCAGCACTTCTTCAATCATGGGATTGACCGGGATGATCCGGTAGCCCTGTTCTTGCATGTACCGGGTGACCCGGTAGCTGATCCGGTCTGGGTCGCCGGACAGGCCGACCACCGCGATAGTCTTGCTGTTCTGAAGTTGCTCGTCAACCAGGTCCATATTACCCCCTTCTAGTTCCAGTTCATTGCCGAGATGTACTTGTAGGCCGCGATGGCGGCTGTGGCGCCATCGCCAGCGGCGGAGACCAACTGGGATGAGGAGTTCTGCCGTAGGTCCCCGATCACATAGACGCCGGGCACCGCGGTCTCCATGGAGACACTCGTCGGGATATGGCCGGCGTTGTCGGCCTTCAACAGCCCGTCCACCAGACTGGAATTGGGCTCGAGACCGACGTAAACGAACAGCCCGGAAAGCTCCATGACGTTCTCTAAGTTGGTCACAGTATTGCGCATCCGGATCCCGGAGACGGTGTCCGGTCCTAGGACCTCTTCGATGACCGTGTTCCAGACGACTTCGATCTTGCGGTTGTCGCTGACCCGGTCGACGAGGGACTTTTGCGCCTTAAAATAGTCGCGGCGATGGACCAATAAAACACGCTCGGCGTACTCGGTCAGAGTCAAAGCCTCGTCGGCAGCTGAGTCCCCTCCACCGACCACGGCAACGACTTGGTTCATGTATAAAGGCCCGTCGCAGGTGGCGCACTGAGAGACTCCCCGGCCGAAAAACTCCTCCTCCCCGGGTATGCCTAATTGCCGGAGGGTGGAGCCGGCTGCGATGATCACCGTCTTGCCCCGGAGTTCTCCGGCGTCGCTTGAGACCACCCGGTAGTCGCCGTCCTTGGCGACCTTGGTGGTTTCGCCCATGATGAAATCAGCGCCGGCGTTCATGGCCTGTTCTTGCACCGCCGGACCCAACTCGGCCCCGGAGATACCCTCCGGGAAGCCGGGGAAGTTGTCGATCTTCTCGATGTTGATGATGGACGCCCCACCCATCATCCGCTCGACGATGCCCGTCCGCAGTCCATAATTGGCGGCGTACATGCCGGCGGTCATTCCTGCCACTCCTCCGCCGACGATCAAAACGTCATAATTTTCTGCCAAAAGGGGAACCTCCACGGGTATTGAATGCGGGTATCAATGAATTGTTGGTCAGTCACGGAACAGGCGTGCGCGAAATAGCCCAGCCCGACGGTCTTACTATAGGTTGACGCCTATTTCATGTCAACATAATCTGGCTGCTTTATACGCTTGGTTGCGGCAGAACAGGAGCGCCCATAGAATTGAATTGGCCGTCCCACCTCGTAACCAACCAGGAGCCAACTCATGCCCGGCCTGCTGAACGAAGTCCATACCGAATCCAACGTCATAACCGCCATGCGTGACGGCGTACTCCTGGCGTCCGATGTCTACCGTCCCGCCGAAGCAGGGGCGCCCATCGACGCGGCTTTTCCGGTCCTGCTCCAGCGCACGCCTTACAGCAAAACGAGGCCAGACCTAGTCCAGGAAGCGATGTTCTTCACCTCCCACGGCTATGTTACGGTGGTACAAGACTGCCGGGCACGTTACGAATCCGAGGGCGAGTTCACCAAGTACATCGATGAGGGCGAGGACGGGTTCGATACACTGGCTTGGTTGGCGCAGCAGCCCTGGCACGGTGGCAAGGTCGGCACCTATGGTCTGTCCTACTCGGCGCACACTCAAGCGGCGGCGGCGTGCCTGAATCCCCCCAACCTGGGCTGTATGTGGCTGGATTCGGGTGGGTTCTCCAACGCCTTCCTCAACGCCTGCCGCAACGGTGGCGCCTTTGAACTCCGGCAATTGACCTGGGCCTACAAAGAGGCCGTTGAAAGTCGGAAAGCCAATGCACTTCCGAAGACAGTCAAGGCGGCGCTCGAAGCCCAGGACATCTTTGGCTGGTTCAACCGGCTGCCCTGGAAGAAGGGACACTCGCCCCTGCAGTGGACGCCCGACTACGAAGACTATCTGCTGGATATCTGGGCTAGGGAAAACTTCGACAACTACTGGAGGCAGATTGGCCTCTGCGCTGAGGAATACTACGATGTGTTTTCCGACGTGCCTCAGGTGCATATGAGCGCCTGGTACGACCCTTATTCCAGGACGGCCACCGATAATTTCTTGGCGCTTTCCAGTGCGAAGAAAGGCCCGGTCACTTTGCTGATGGGCCCCTGGACCCACGGCGCCCGCACGCTGACCCATTCCGGGAACGTCGATTTCGGCGAACAGGCAACGATCGACAACAATCTTGCGGAGGACTTCAACCACCTGCGGCTCCGGTTCTTCGATCGCTGGCTCAAAGACGAACAAAATGGCTTGGAGGACGACGCGCCGGTAAAGTTGTTTGTAATGGGCGGCGGCTCGGGCCGCACGAACTCTCAACAGCGCCTGGATCATGGTGGCCGATGGCGGAACGAGGACGAATGGCCTCTGGCCCGCGCCGTGGAAACGCCGTTCTACCTGCATCCCGGTGGCGGACTGTCCACCCGGTGTCCGGAGAGCCCCAGCTCGCCTGACGAGTATCTGTTTGACCCAAATAACCCGGTGCCAACGGTTGGTGGAAACATCTCCTCGGGACAGCCGGTGATGACGGCGGGCGGCTTTGACCAGAGGGAATCGGAAGAATTTTTGGGGTCCAAACAGCCTTATCTACCGCTGGCCTCCCGCCCGGATGTGCTGGCCTTTCAGACTGAATTGTTGGCAGAAGACACGGAGATTACAGGGCCGGTGTCGGTCCAACTTTGGATCTCTTCCAGCGCCGTGGATACAGACTTCACCGCCAAACTGATAGATGTCTATCCTCCTTCTGAGGACTATCCGGAGGGATACGCTCTGAACCTGACCGACGGCATCCTGCGGGTGAAGTTCCGGGACTCGTGGGAGCGGACCGAGTTAATGGCACCTGGCGAGGTCTACCAGGTTGAGTTGAGCTTGCTGCCCATCTCAAATCTTTTTGTGGAGGGACACCGAATCAGGCTGGATATCTCGTCCAGCAACTTCCCCAGATTCGATGTGAATGGAAACACCGGAAAGAACCCTGGAACATCGGCGGTAAGAATCACGGCCCTCAACAGCGTCTACCACGACAACAACAGGCCGTCCTACGCCCTGCTGCCGGTGATACCGACCTCCTGATTCGAGCGCCACTACTCCACTGTCATTCCGAAGAGCGCCGTAGGACGACGAGGGATCTCGTTAGATTCTGAAACGACGTTAAATCCAATCGATGAGACCCCTCGTTCCAGCCGGGGTGACAGGATGCCAGATCCTGGGGTTGATTTGGAGAGAGGAAATTCCCTTTCCCCGTACCGAGGGAAGGTTAGGATCGGGGCATTCCCAGCCAGTCAGGCCGGAGTTTTTAATGACCCGCTAAACTCGGCTGTTGATCAGGGTCATCATGTAGTTCTCTTCGTTGACGTCCCCGTGGCTCTGGTACTTGAACCCTGCGTCAGCGCCGATCTGGCGCAATTCCTTAGGCGTGATACGCGCCCTCTGGGGCGGGCCTGACTCTGTTTCTTTCTTATGCCACTCGAGGATGTAGCACCAGCCGCCAGGCATCAGCATATCCTTCGCGGCCTTCAGAAACCGCACCCGGTCTTCAGGGTGGTGGACAACGAATGCAATAAATATCCCGTCCAAGGAGGCGGCTTCAACCGGAAATTCGTATTCCTCGCATTTCAGAACTTCGACGTTGCCCATGCGGGCCGTGTCCAATCGCCCCTGACAAGCTTCAATCATCTCGTCGGAAGTGTCCAAGGCGTAGACCTTGCCGTGGATCAAGAACTTGGCTAAGGGCAGCGTGAAATAACCGGGCCCGCAGCCAATGTCAGCTATGGTATCTCTGGGTGTCGCCGGACAATGGCTCAACACACGGAATGGATCAAGTGTTTCAACCCGCTCCGGACGCAGCATCCGCTCTATCGAACTGGGCATGTCCGGGTGACCTGAATCGGTTGACATAAATTCGTGAATCTCCAAATCGTACGGGTTGCTTCGGCGGTTATTTTAAATGACTGGATTGTTCGTCGCAAACAGTCTGAACAAACTTCGTTGACACGCCTGAAACCCCATCGTACACTACTCTCGTGATCCCGTACCGGTGGGGCGTGAAACGTTACTGGAACTCCACGCCATTTAGCAGACATAACCTGCTAAATTCCCACTGATTTTCCCATTAACCAATCGCCTCATTGGAGATACCTATGTCCGTCTTATTCGACGAAGACCCCGATGTAGCCCATGCCTTGGAGTTGGAAGACCAGCGCCAGCGCGAGTGCATCGTCCTGATTGCATCTGAGAACTACGCCAGCAAAGCCGTCCTTGAACCTGGCTCCAGCGTGATCAGCAATAAATACGCCGAGGGCTATCCCGGCCGACGCTATTACGGCGGCTGCGAGAACGCTGACATAGTTGAAAGCCTGGCCATCAGCCGTGTGAAAGAGCTCTTCGGCGCCGAGCATGCCAATGTGCAGCCCCACAGCGGCGCCCAGGCCAACATGGCCGCTTATTTTGCCGTTCTAGACCAGGGAGACACCGTCCTGGGCATGCAACTGGACCACGGTGGCCACCTGACCCACGGGGCCAGTGTGAACTTCTCGGGGAAGGTCTACAACTTCATCCCCTACGGCTTGGACAAAGGAACCGAGACCATCGACTACGACGAGATTGAGCGATTGGCCAAAGAGCACAAGCCCAAATTGATCGTCGCCGGCTGCAGTGCCTATCCCCGTGTGTTGGACTTCGCCCGCTTCCGGGCCATCGCCGATAGCGTTGGCGCCTTGCTGATGGTGGACATGGCCCACATCGCAGGATTGGTGGCCGGCGGAGCGCACCCATCGCCGTTTCCCCACGCCAACATAGTGACGTCAACCACCCAGAAGAGCCTGCGCGGGCCCAGGGGCGGATTCATCCTTTGCGACGAAGACCTGGCTAAAAAGATTGACTTCGCCGTGTTCCCGTTCACCCAAGGAGGACCGCTGATGCAGGCCATCGCGGGGAAAGCGGTCTGTTTCGGCCAGGCGCTCAAACCGGAATTCTCCCGTTACGCCCACCAGGTGGTGGCCAACTGTAAGGTTCTGGCGTCGGAACTCTCCGAGGCCGGGACGAGACTGGTTTCCGGAGGCACCGATAACCACATGGTGCTGGTGGACGTGACCCCATTGGGCATCACCGGGCAACAGGCCGAGAGGGCGCTGGAGTCGGTGGGGATCATCGCCAACAAGAACGCAATTCCCTTCGACCCACAGCCTCCCAGAGTGACTAGTGGGCTGCGATTGGGCACTCCGGCGATCACCAGCCGGGGTATGGCGGAAGACGAGGTCAAGCAAGTTGCGGCCATGCTGACCAAAGTGCTGTCTGACGTGGAAGACAAAGAAGCCCACGCCAAAGTGTCGGTTGAGGTGAAGAAATTGACCTCCCGGTTCGACGTGCCAGGCATAGATAACTGATAGAAGCACAGTTGAGCCAGGCGAGGCCCGATGCTATAATCAGATTGATTGTGTAATTCTGCGTTTAATTCTGAAATCCGCAATACATCTGCGTTTAATCTGCCAAGGGGTACCGTTTGCGCCATTACGAACTTCTAGTTGTCCTTAGCCCGATGCTTAATCAGGAAGAGCTCTCACAGACCTGGGACAAAATCAAGGGATTTATCACCACTCGGGAAGCTGAGATTAGTCACGAAGAGCGATGGGGGACACGCCGTTTGGCCTACCCTATCCGCAAAGGCCAACACCGGTTTCTGGAAGGAAGCTACCACCTGACCCGGTTCGCCACTGAACGTGCGTTCAACATTGAGTTGGAGAGTTTCCTGAAAATAGACGACGAAGTACTCCGTTCTCTGGTAACGGTAACGCTGCCGGAAGAAGAACTTGCCGCCCAGGCGGCCGCGGCAGCCCGGGCAATTAGGGCTCCCACGCCCCGTCCTGCGCCCGTAGGTCCAGATGGCAATCCTATCGCGCCTGTCCCTGTTGAAGGCGAGGCCCCAGCGCCCGCCACTCCCGCAGGGGAAGAAACTCCGGCCCCGGTAGCCGAGACGGCCGACGCTGAAGCGCCTGCCGCTGAAGGTGCTACGGAGGCGCCTGCTGCCGAAGAAACCGCAGAGGCCCCTGAAGCCACTGCTGAAGATGAACCTACTCCGGGAGTCGAAGAAGAGGCTGAAGAAGAAAGCGAACCCGCCGCCCCTGAGGGAGACGGCAGCTCTGACGAGGAGTCGGAAGAACCGGCCAATGAGCCGGACGAAAGCGAGGAGTAGAAGGGAGGGAGAGGTGAACAAGATCACTGTTATCGGGCATTTGGGAAGAGATCCTGAGATGCGTTATACGCCCAATGGTCAAGCGGTTACCTCGTTTAGCGTGGCATCCAGTCGCCGGTACACCACCAGCGGGGGAGAACAGAAAGAAGAGACGGAATGGTTCAACGTCAGCGCCTGGGGAAAGTTGGGCGAAACGTGCAACCAATATCTGACCAAGGGTCAACAAGTTTATATCGAAGGCCGTATGAGCAGCCGAACTTATGAAGGGCGCGACGGCCAGACCAGGGTGTCCATCGACGTTTTCCTGAACGATGTACAGTTCCTGGGTAGAAGTGGAGACGGAGGCGGAGCCCCGGCTTCCGAGCCTTATGAATCGGGCGTCGGCGCGATGGCCGAAGATGGTCCGGATAATGATCCGGTAGACGACCTGCCGTTTTAGATCGGCAGTTGATAAAAAGGACTTGAACTAGAATGACGACTGAAGCCCCTAGAGGACCAGGCGGACCGCCACCTAGATTTGGCGGAGGCGGAAGACCCGGCGGCCCAGGCGGAGGCGGAAGACCCGGCGGACCCGGCGGACCCGGCGGCCGTCCCCGTGGTCGATTTGTGCGCCGGCGCAAGGTCTGCGCTTTCTGCGTCGAAAAAGTTACCCATATTGACTATAAAGAGATTGATAAGATCAGGCGTTTCGTGTCTGAACGGGCTAAGATTGAGCCTCGCCGCCGAACCGGAGTCTGCGCCAAACATCAGCGCGCCCTGCGCACCGCTATCCAGCGGGCCCGGCAGATCGCATTGGTGCCATTCGTGGCCTACCACGCCTACTCAGGCGGAGTCCGTCGGTGAGCGGATCCAGCCAAACAATTGCATCGTATTGAATAAGGCGGCGCAGGCATAAATAGCGCCGCCGGTTTCCTCTTCATCTCCACCCCAGGGCAAGTCGAGGTTAGACAATGCCATTTCCTTGGCTCGGCAGGCTCGGCGCTGCTAATGCCGGCAGAAGCGGACGCCGCCGCAACAGGCGGGCCCAGAAGCGAAGTCAGGGCGAAGTTAGCGCTCCTCAGGAAGACATTCAGGTAATTACTCAACGGCGGCAACGCAGGATCGGGTTCGGTATTGGTTCTGTCTTGATTCTCGCCATAATTGGCGTGGTCTTACTAGGTTACTACCAAGAGTTTTACAGACCGCCGAGGGTCTGGGCCGGCTCGGTCAGAAACGTTGAGTTCACCATGGGCGACTTGGTTGCCCGCATCCGAGTCCTACAGGGTGTGAACCGTTACCAGGGCGGGCAAGTCAACCTAAGCAGAGTCCCATTCGAGTACCTTCAGAATCTTGTTAATGCCGAAATTCTGCGCCAGCGGTCACCTGTCTTGGGAATCCAAATTCAAGATGATGATATCGAGCAGGAGCTGAGGCGGCAGTTTCTTCCCACGGCCGACCCGGGCGAAGAGACCGACCCAGGGCAGTTAGAGAGTGAGTTCAGGAACAGTTATGGAGGCTACCTGACAGCCACCGGCCTTTCTGACGCCGATTTCAGGGTAATCGTCGAAGAGCAGCTTGCTCAGCGCGCCCTGGCGCTGTCGTTGGCGCAAGAAATCGAGCCCATCCAGCCTCACGTGGAGGTCCAGTGGATTCAGATTCCAATGGATGGTGAAATCCTCATCGGTGACGTGGCCCAACGGCTCGTAAATGAAGATTTCACTAGAGTCGCCCAGGAATTGAACTCCGCCAACCAGTTCGCAGACCCAAATGGTTATGTAGGATGGGTGCCAAAAGGCGCGTTCCCCGACCTTGACGACTACCTGTATGGCAACGAAGAAGACGAGATCGCAGCGCTGAAACCCGGTTTGGTGAGTGAGCCCATTTTCACCGCCGACGCCTACTATCTTCTGAAAGTCCTTGCGGCGGCAGAAGACCGTGAATTGAATAACACGATGGGCCAGAAACTGCTTCAGGAAAACGTCTTATTGTGGCAGCGCGAAGCGCTAGTCGCCGGAACCACAGCAGGGACCGTGCGCATGAACTTCAACAGCAGATTGTACGATTGGGTCACGAACCAGGTGTTCATTACTGCGCCGCGTATCGACCGGCCTACCCCTGTACCAGATCTCATTTCCGGCGTTCCTCTGCCAGGACCAGGACCGTAGGGCTTATGGCATCGTCAAGCGGTATGTCTGGTGAAGTTCCTGATGAGATTAACGTTGGCCTGATGGGCCTGGGCGTTGTGGGTACCGGTGTGGCTGCCTATATCCTGGGCAAAGCATCATCCCTCGCCGCGGTAACAGGCCGCAACGTGAACTTGAAAAAAGTGTTGGTCCGGGACATCACCCGCGCCAGGGATATCGATCTTCCATCTGGTCTACTGACTACCAACGCGGAAGATATCTTGGCCGACGCTGAGATTCATATCGTGGTGGAGGTGATTGGCGGCACCGACCCGGTAGAAAATCATCTCAAGCAGGCCCTCGCCGCCGGTAAGCACATCGTCACGGCCAACAAAGAAGTGATGGCCAAATCGGGACCGGAATTACTAGCCTTGGCCCGGAAGAATGGCGCGAACATATTATTCGAAGCCAGCGTGGGTGGCGGGATCCCCATCGTGGGGTGCTTGATGAACGAATTGGCGGCCAATGACATTCGCTCCATCCGCAGCATCATAAACGGCACCACCAACTACATTCTGACCCGCATGGCCAACGAGCGCACCAGTTTCGATCAAGCCCTCGGTGAGGCGCAAGGTCTTGGCTATGCTGAAGCAGACCCCACCAATGACATTGAAGGCATCGACGCAGCTTATAAATTGACTATTCTGGCTTCTTTAGCCTACCGACAACCGTTCCAGTCGGCTGATGTTTACTGTGAAGGCATCTCCAGGCTGGAACCTCAAGACTTCCGCTACGCCCAAGAGTTGGGTTACGCCATAAAATCCCTGGCCATCGCAAACCTGGACGACGGAGCGGTGCAACTCCGTGTATATCCGGCGTTAGTACCCTCTGAACACATGCTTGCCAAGGTTGATGGAGTGTACAATGCCGTGGAAGTTGACGGCAGCCTGTGCGGACAGGTCCTGTTCCATGGTATGGGGGCAGGGAGCGAACCGACCACGAGCGCAGTTGTCGGCGATTTGATTGAAGTGGTCCGCAAGATGGGCAGCCAGTCACGATCGTCCGGTTCACAGGAATGGGCAGGTCCTGGAAACGGAGCGGCGTTAACAGTCCGGCCCATCGGAGACCTTCAAGCACGGTATTACATCCGCCTCGACGTGGCTGACAATCCTGGGGTGTTGGCTCAGATCGCACAGGTGTTGGGCGACGGGGAGATCAGCATCGCGGCAGTTCTTCAGAGGGATACCAATGCGGAGGCCGGGAGCGCGGAGATTGTGATCACCACCCATCCAGCCAAAGGAGCGTCCATGCAGGATGCCCTTCAAATTATGGCCGGACTCTCCCAGGTGCGGCGGGTTAGCAACGTCATTAGAATTGAAGAATGATGCCTGCACAAGAACGATTCAGACAAGATAGGAGACTAGCTTAGCCCAATGGGTGCTGGGGTGCTAAATACTTACCGGGACCTGCTCCCGATCACCAGCGCTACGCCCATGATTACCATGGGTGAAGGCGGTACTCCGCTGGTCAAGTCCAACCGATTGGGCCGTGAGTTGGGCTGCCCTGAACTGTATTTCAAGCTTGAGGGTTGCAATCCCACCGGCTCGTTCAAGGACCGGGGCATGGTGGTCGCCATCGCCAAGGCCTTGGAAGAAGGCACACGGGCGATCATGTGCGCCTCCACCGGCAACACCAGCGCCTCGGCGGCTGCATTCGGAGCCTACTGTGATATTCCCACCTTCGTCTTGATCCCCAAAGGTGAAGTCGCCATGGGCAAACTGGCGCAGGCCATGATTTACGGCGCCAAGGTCATCATGATCAACGGTAATTTCGATGCGGCCTTGGGTCTGGTCCGCGAATTTACTGAGAAGAACGATGTTACCCTGGTAAATTCTGTGAATCCCCACCGAATCGAAGGCCAAAAGACAGCTGCATTCGAGCTGGTGGACACTCTCGGAGACGCTCCGGATCTGCTTTTCATACCGGTGGGCAACGCCGGTAATATCACCGCCTACTGGAAAGGTTTTCGGGAGTACCAAGACTTGGGCCGCAGCCAGACACTGCCCAGAATGATGGGTTTCCAAGCTGAGGGGGCGGCGCCGATTGTCAGAGGAGAGATCGTGACCAGGCCCCAGACCATCGCCTCGGCAATACGCATTGGCAACCCGGCTACCTGGCAAGGCGCGATCGATGCCAGAGACGGCTCCGGTGGGGTGATTGACGCAGTCTCAGACGACGAGATACTGGACGCCTACAGGGCGCTGGCCAGTAAAGAGGGTATTTTCTGCGAACCAGCTTCCGCAGCCTCGTTCGCCGGACTAGTGAAGTTACACGGCCAGGGTTTGGACCTCCACGATAAACGGGTTGTCTGTATCTGCACCGGTAACGGTTTGAAAGACCCGGACTTGGCCGTTAGTAGCGCAGGCGTGCAGGCTGTCGAAGTACCTGCGACCATGGAAGCGATCGAGGAAGCTACCCTAGGAATAGGCGAGTAGGAGGAACCAAGACGGTTCAAGAACAGCGCATAAAGAAAGCAGTGGCTGAGATTTTAGCTGCCATCGGCGAAGACCCGGACCGTGAAGGGCTGCAAGACACCCCTGCCCGGGTGGCACGGATGTGCGAAAGTCTGTTCTCCGGTGTCGGAATCAACACCGACGATTCGATTGATGCTGTTTTCGAAGCCGAGAGCCACGACCCAGTGATCGTGAGCGGCCTGGTTTTCTATTCCGTGTGCGAGCATCATTTGCTTCCATTTTATGGAGAGGCCCGGCTGGGCTACGTGCCCAACGGCAAGATTGCCGGGATCAGCAAATTGGCCAGGGCGTTGGAAGTGGCGTCGCACCGGCCTCAGGTACAAGAAAGGCTTACTGCGGAGGTGGTTGACTCCATATTCAATGTGCTCCAACCGGATGGCGTGGTTGTTGAATTGGAAGCGGAACACCTGTGCATGGCCATGCGTGGTGTTAAGAAACCGGGCACTAGAGTGCTCACATCCGCGGTGCGCGGAGAATTCAAAAACTACCCGTTGGGGCAGGAAGGTCTCCTAGCTCTGATGCATAGCAGGTAAACGAAAGGTAAATAGTGGCAAACACACCGATCACATCGTTCCAAGAGATAGAATCCGAATGGGAATCAGTGCTCCATGACAGCCCAGCCAATACATTGTTTCTGACTCCCCAATGGCAAAAAGTATGGTGGGACACCTTTGGCGACGGCCGGACCATGTGCGGGTTCGCCTATTCGATTCCAGATGGCGGGACGGGAAATGGGATGGCCGCCATCGCCTCGCTGGCCAAGTCGGGCGACACCGTCTCGTTCATGGGCAGCCAGGACACCTTCGACTACAACGATTTTCCAATCAGGTCTGGACACGAAGAGGGCTTCTACCAAACCCTCGTGGAATGTCTTGAGGACCAGGGCGTTCAAACGCTGCGGCTGGATTCTCTAAGAGAAAGCTCGCCAACTCTGGGGGTTTTCCCGGAAATTGCCCGCAGCCGTGGCTATAAAGTAGAGATCGAACAAGAAGACGTAACCTCAGGCATAGATCTGCCTGGCACCTGGGACGAATACCTGGCCCTTCTGAGCAAGAAAGACCGCCACGAACTGCGCCGCAAACTGCGCAGAATGGACTCCCAGACCGACTGGAAATGGTACAGCGTAACGGACCCCGCTGAGGTCGGTGGACGACTGGGTGAGTTCATATCGCTGATGCGCTTGAGCCGCACCGACAAAGACGAGTTCATGACCCCCGAAAGGGAGCGGTTCTTCCACAACATCACCCAGCGCATGGCTGAGATGGGACAACTCCAATTGTTTTTTCTGGAAATGGACGGCTCTACCGTGGCAACTTGCCTTTGTTTTGACTACGGGGGCTCCCGCCTGTTATACAATAGCGGTTACGACCCCGAATATGGCTACTACAGTGTGGGCCTGTTGCTCAATGCAATGAGCCTAAAAGACGCCATAAACCAGGGCCTTGCTTATTTTGATTTCTTGCGCGGCCCAGAGCCTTATAAAGCGCATCTGGGTGGCCAGCAAAGGAGCCTTTATCAGATGGTGGTAACTAAGAGTTGAGCGTGCAAAGAGCGGCATTTATCACGCTCCACGCCTGCCCTCTGGCCGCCCCTGGGCAGGGGAAGTCAGGTGGCATGAACGTCTACGTAAGGCAATTGGCCTCGGCCCTAGGGAATATGGGGATGGAGATAGACATCTTCACCCGGGAACATTCCGATGTAGTCAATCGCATTGAGACTATCGGGCCGAACGTTCGGGTTATCCATATCGCGGCGGGCGACACTGAAGCCCATGTCGGAGAACTCTACGCCCACCTCCCTGCGTTCCTAAAACAACTGAACGCTTTCAGAGAAGAAGAAGGACTTGAATACGACGTAGTCCACTCCCATTATTGGCTATCCTCATGGGTCGGACGGGAGCTATCCCAAGCGATGGGCGTTCCTCATCTGGTGACCTTCCATACTTTGGGCCTGATCAAGATGCAGTCTCGGGCCGGTGAAGTCGAACAGCCCGAAAGACCCGTGGTTGAAGCCGAGGTCATGGCTTCCGCTGACCGGATCATTGCCTTCAGCCCCCATGAGCGAGACGCCATGGCGCGCCTCTACGGCGCGGACGCGGCGAAGGTATCGCTGGTGCCCTGCGGAGTCGATTTATCGGTGTTCCGACCCTTGGACCAGAGGGCGGTTCGGGATCGCCTGGGGCTGAACGGAGAAAAGATTCTCCTGTATGTCGGCCGAGTTGAGCCTTTGAAAGGTCTGGACCTTCTGGTGGAAACCGCTGCTCAGATGGACTCAGAAGACGGAGTCCGAGTGATCGTGGTTGGCGCCGATGTGAACGGCGACCGTGAGATGGACCGCGTGAAGCTGTTGGCTAAGGAACGGGACTTGGAAGGGCAGATAGACTTCGTTGGTCAGGTGGACCACAAAGAACTGCCCCTTTATTACAACGCAGCCGACGTCTGCGTGGTTCCTTCTTACTACGAAAGCTTTGGTCTGGTTGCGCTGGAATCCATGGCCTGTGGCACCCCTGTGGTGGCGACCAGAGTTGGAGGGCTTTCCACCATCATCCAGCATGGCCGCACCGGATATCTAAAACCATGGCGATGCCCAGACGCCTTCGCCAATTCGGTTGAGATGATCATCTCTAGTGACGGCCTGCAACAAAGCATGGGCACGGCGGCCCGGAAACATGCCGAGGGCATGGGTTGGGACACTGTAGCCTCGATGATGTGGGACGAGTACACCATCTTGACTGGACGCCTGCTGGACGATAATAATAAGTGTTAGCCGTTCAGCATTTTGGCTGGAATGGTCCGGTTTCGTAGCCTAGAATCATCTCCCTGACCACCCGTTTCGACGGCTCCGCAGCCTGCGCCGCAGCGGATTGTCCACAGGATTCACCTGTAGGCGCCGCCCTTTCCTTCGGAGGAACCCTTGACCCCAGATCCTAGAGAAACTACCAGTGGCCCTCGTCGCAATCGACTTGGCCCTCTACGCCGACCGTTTCTCCATTTTCAACGTACACTAGGCGCCGGGATCTTGGTGATTCTGCCTATCGGCATCACCGTACTGGTCCTGAAGTTTTTCTTTGATCTCTTGGACCCTGTGCTGCAACCATTCGTAGACTTGCTGCCTGGCCGGTCAGTCACCGGTACGGGTATGGTCGCTCTTGTTGTGGTGGTTTACCTGCTGGGCCTGTTTGCTGCCTTGGTAGTCGGGCGCCGGTTGATTGGTGTGGGGCACAGGGTGATGGAAGTGATTCCGTTGGTTAAGGGAATCTATGGTACTACCCGTATGGCCATCGAGATACTTTCCAAAAGCCAAAATGGAAACATTAGCGGCGACGCTGATAAGGAGCAACGATACACAGGAGTGGTTTTGATCGAATTCCCAAGGGCTGGCATCATGTCTATTGGACTAATAACCTCCAGCATGCGGGATACCGACGGGGAAGAAGTTTTATCTGTCTATGTGCCCACAACGCCGATACCGTCATCAGGATTTTTGGTCATAGTGCCTGCGTCAGAAGTAACACGAACTGACATGAGTGTAGAAGACGCCATGAGGGCGGTGATCTCAGGTGGGATCCGATTGGATACCGTGTTCCAGAGAGCCGGTTTTCAGGTGCCGGGCAGGACCCGTTCGAACCAGTGACGTTCGCCCATTGTCTTGAACCCAGTAGACTCGTAGAGGCCTACCGCCGGGGCGTTATTTCCGTCAACGTCCAAGCCGATTTCAGCCAACCCAATGGAACGCAGGTGCTTTATCCCTGCCTGTAGTATGTGGCGGCTCACACCCTTTCCCCGGTAATCAGGAACAACAGCGATCATGCCGATTACTCCCCGCACGCCGTTCCCAGCCGGGACCATCATAGTCCAACAATAGCCGGCGGGTATGTTGCCTTCTATCAAGAACAAAATGCCGTCTTTAGATGTATTCGGCATCTGGGTGCGGTACTCGATCTGCTCCTCAGTGTTCGGGCAGAACCCCCAGTTTCCTGTGAATGCGTCATTTTGGACCTGGGTGAGTAAGGGCGTGTCGCCGGTTTGGAAGGATCGCACGGAATATCCTTTAGGGAGTTCCAACTCCGCCAGTTCGTCCATGATCCACAGCATATCTAGGTAGGCCCGCACATTGGTGAACCCCGCCTGCTCCAGCACTTTGCCCATTTCGGAGTTGGCCATGACACAGATGTGGGCCACGCTTAATTGTTGGGACTCGGCCTTGGCAACGGACTGCTGCACCAGGTCAATTTCGCCCGGGTTGCCAGCCAGTTCTGGCGTGGTCATCACCTCGACGATCGAGCGGCCGATTGGGAACTCCCAGAATATCAGAGCCAACCCCTTGATCTGCCCCGATTGTTCCAACACCAAGCAGTTCTCGGTTGGTTCAAGTCAGGCTGGCCAAGGACACCTTGGAAGGTCCTGAGGCAAAGGTCGTGGAGTTCGCTTGAGGGGTTGTCGAGAGAGGCGACGAATTCGGCTAAGGCGGTATTGTAGCGGTTCGTGTATTTAACGACTGGCAATCAGGTCTTTCAGGCTGGTAAACTCTAAAATTGAAGGCTTTAATTTCAACCTGACGGAATTCGACAGCGCGATGGGTGGCAATCGGAACATGTGGTGGCCAAGGACTGCTGAGCCTTGCTCAATAGCTTTGACCGATTGTAGGAGAGTATCGTAGCGTTCACAACGCAGATATATCTTGCCCACGATACTGCAATATCTTTCTAAATGCCGTCCAGTGGCGCCGAAATCCTGCCCTATATGTTACGATTATCGTAATATGAACATCAGTGCATAATCACTTGGTTGCAGCCGAAATACCCGTTGGTCTGTGCCTTGAGAAGAGACCCTAGGAGGACCCAGGCAAATGGATGAGACCCCCCAGAGAGTTCTGGTAATAACTCCCCACCCCGACGATGCTGACTTTTGGTGCTCCGGGACTATCGCCAAATGGATCGGTGATGGCGCCACCGTACGCTACGTGCTTTGCACCGACGGCGGTAAAGGCACCACTGACCCGAACATCTCTTCAGCGGAACTATCTAAGATACGGGAGCAGGAGCAGGCTGACGCAGCGGAATCTCTTGGCGTTCAGGAACTGGTGCTGCTCCATCACCCCGACGGTTTTCTTGAAGACGACGATGAGTTTCGCAAGGAACTGGTCAGGCAGATACGACAGGTGCAACCCGATGTTGTGTTGTGCCCCGAGCCCTACCGCAAGAACCTCGCCTGGCACCGTGACCATCGAATTACGGGCCAAGTTACGCTAGACGCGGTTTTCCCCTGCGCCCGCGATCACCTCCATTTTGTGGAGCTATGGCGCGATGAAGGCTTGGAACCCCACAAAACTGGGACGATATTGTTCTGGGGAACGGAACAGGCCGACACCACCATCGACATCTCGGACTCCATGGACGCCAAGTTCAAGGCCGTGAGCGCCCATCAGAGTCAGATGGGTGGCCGAACGGCCCAAGAGATAGAGGAATTCATCAAAGAGCGGGCCCAGGTATCCGAAGGCGGTTCCGGCAAGGAATACGTCGAAGCGTTCCGGAAGATCACATTCCGAACGACCTGAAAAGCCTCTAGAGGGCGGATTCGCCTGGGTTCATGAGTAAAATGGGCCTCAGTAATGGGAGTGCCGGGCCACCGAACGACAGCAAACGGTCGTGGAACTCTTTGAGATTGTAGGCGCCCCCCTGCTCCCGCTGATAGTCTTCCCGCAGCTTGAGGATCATGAGCTTGCCCAAGGTGTAATTGAGGTAACCTGGGTCAAAGGTCCCGCGTAGCGCTTCTCTGCGTGCCGGTAGCTCGGCCATGTAAGCGTTCTCCATGAAGAACTTGGTGGCCTCGTCTAAGGTCATTCCTTCAGTGTGCATTCGTAGGGAGCACATGTAGCGGCAATTGCGGACCAGGGACTCCAACAACTGCGTCAACAATAACTTTGGTTGTCCTTCACCGTATCCCGTTTCTAGGATCATCTGCTCGGTGTAGTGGGCCCAGCCTTCAGTGAATGAATACGCAGTCGCCACGCGGTTGACCAGCGGTAACTCCCGCCCATAGCGATTGTGCAGGTGATGGACGAAATGGCCGGGGTACACCTCGTGTACTGAGATGATCTTCAACGTGTCGTAGTTGAAGTTGGACAGCCACTCCTCCGCCTGCTTGTTGGTCCAGTCATCTTCGACCGGGGTGACGTAATAAAAAGACTCAGTGGCCCGGGTCTCCAAAGCCCCGGCGCTGTCCATAGCGGCGAAAGCATAGCGCATATAGGTGGGCGTCTCGATCACCTGACAGCGGTCCTCAGAGGGCACGGTTATCACGTCGAAGTCGATCAGTGATTGGCGAATATCTTCCAGCATGCTCTGGGTCTCTGGGATCAGTTGTTGGGCTTGAGGATGGTTTCGGCCAATCTCTTCCACAATCTCAGAGACCGAACGGCCCGGTGCGATGCTCTGAGCCAGATCTTTGATACGAGCCAGGTTAACTTCCAAACTGGCCTGGCCAATGGCCGCGATGCGGCTTAGAGGGGCATCCAGGCCCTCGCCGGTAGCGAGCATACCTGAGTAAAGTTCCGCTCCGATGGCAAACCCATCTGGGCCGCTGGCTCCTCGACGCTTTAGCCGTTCCACGAAGCTGTCCAATGCCACCGCGGCCGTCTCTCGTGCCCGATTGAACTCGGTGACAATCTCCGGGTCGGTCACGCCCGTTGCCGCATCTGCAAGGTCAACCCGGTAAAAGCGGGCCATGCCTGAATAACTCTCTACGCTTATGTCCACAACGTGCGACGAGATCCGGTCCGACAGCGCCTTGTCCAGCACCTCTAGGAAATCAGGCGCCTGCTTCATGGCTGAAGTGGCCGATCGAATGCGGTCTTCCAACGGAGCATAGTCCCGGCGGATGTACCCGCTCACGTTCAGGTACCCGGTATACCGCATGGGGTTATTCTCCAAAGGTTTGAGGTCATTAAAGATGAATAATTCCCGGCGTAGGAACAACTCCATGATTTGGTAGCTCAACCGCCCAGTTTCGTCCAGACCATTGGCGTCCAATGCGCGCAGCTCAGAGAGTCCCCGCCGCAGTTCTTCTTCCCTACGCTTATTTTGCGATGGCGAAAGGTCTGGCAACCGGCCGTCATACTTGTGCCGGCCGATCCGTGATCCGGCAGTTGGGTAGAAATCCCAGTGCTCCTTGATCAGCCGTTGGGATAATTTCTGGAAAGCCGTGTCCATCTCTTGCTGCGCCATGATTCTCCTCAGACCAAAACGGCGGAAATCAAAAAGGCGGCCTAAAAACAGGGTCGCCTTTACGTATAGATGACCAGTTACGCCTAGAGCAGAGTCTCGCTGATCTGGAACTGGGGTTTGATTTCGGTGTAATTTGATATGTCGCCAATTATTGCGCGGGCGTGGGCCATGAACGCCGCATGAACCTCATCAACAGTGTTGAAGTAAAGATGGGCTACCGCTATGAATGGGGGGGGGTCGTTGGGATCTGTCCCAGATACCCCCTTCTCCATTTCGCCTTTTACTAACCCCATGGGTCCTAGCAAACTTTCGACCAGGTTAAGGTGGGTGGTGGTCCAATATCCGTGGTTGAATGTTTTGCCTTCCTCGTTGGGATAGAAGACTGATACTTTAATCATGATGCCAGCTCCTGAATCTGTAGGTGGGTTTAGTATTTTCAGAGCCCAGTCTACTAGGCGCTAGGCATGGTGGCAATGTCTTATGTATCTCTTGCGTACTCCTATCTTTCAACGAACGGCCAGCCACGCCTACCACTTCTGATACAATTAATTTCCCGTGAAAACGGTCAATGTGAGTCCGCTTTCATAGCGGTCCCGTATTCAAATAGCTATGTTTCAAAATCTTTCATCTTTCCCACGCAACCCATTACAACATTTTCCATGCTTCATCGCCGTAGCGGCCGTCCTTGTGTCGGTTTTGGCCTTAGTAGCCTGCTCAAGCTCTTCGGGCGCAGACGAAACCGCGGAAGAGACATCAGATGGGCTGGCGTTGGTCTGGGAAGCCTGGGAACAGATCAGCCAGAACTATGTCAGTTCAGAACCGCTGGAACCCGAGTCCGTGATTTCTGGAGCGATGGCCCGAGTTATTGACCTGGTTGATGTCAATCCCTACCCATTCTTGACCGAAATTGGGCGGATGCGCGGCCAGCCGCCTTCTCATGTGCCAAGCGAGATGGTTGATCTTTGGCGGGCAGTAGCCAAATATAAGGCTTCAAATCCTGATTTCGACCTTTCCACTGTCGCCGAAGTAGCCGTTGTCGGCATGTTGGCCGGCCTTGGCGATACGTCTGCGGTGTTTTTGGATCCGGTGCAATACCCGTTGGCCAAGGAGAGTTTGGAGGGTGGAATCGAAGGCAGCTACCTGGGAATCGGGGCCAGAGTGGTCGCCCAGGACGGTTGGGTAGTACTGTTCCCGTTCACTGGATCACCGGCCGAAAGAGCTGGAGTCCAGCCGGGGGATGTTTTATCGGCAGTGGCAGGAGCGTCGGTTGTCGGCCAAAGCGTCCAGGAGGTTGTCGAACAGGTGGCGGGTCCAAGGGGGACCAAGGTCGCTTTGGAAGTCATCAGGGCCGAGGAGCCGGAGCCGGTCAGCCTTACAGTTTTCCGGGGCGATATAGAACTGCGGTCCGTGGCCAGCCAACTTGTCCCAGGAGGCATCGGATATCTTAGTATCTCCCGGTTCCGTGACAATACAGGCGAGCAGGTATTCTCCGCCCTGGAATCTCTGAACCGGTTCGATCTGCTGGCCTTGGTGCTGGATATAAGGACAAACCCAGGTGGCTCGGCCGAGGCGGCGAAGGAAACGGCCGGACAGTTCTTGCCTGACGGGGCGCTATTCGGCTATGTAGAGAGTCTTGATGGAGAGCGTACCGAGGTCACGATTGACCCCAACGAGGACCGTCTGAACTTGGACGATCTGTTGATGGCGGTGCTGGTCAATGAACAGACCTCTGGAGAAGCTGAAACTTTAGCCGCGGCGTTGCAGGACGCTGGGAGGGCGAGGTTGTTTGGGACGAGCACCTTTGGCGACCCTTCAGCCTACGGGTTCGTGGAGTTGAGTGATGGTTCGGCTATGTACCTGCCAACATCCCGTCGCTATGCACCGTCGGGCAAGCTCCTAGGTAGGGCCGGCCTCGAACCTGATGTCTTGGTCGAGTCCGTGCCCGAGGAGGAGGGGTACGGTGGCGAGAGTCAGTTCAACCGGGCCTATGAATACCTAGACGCAGAGTTGCCGCCGTTCCGGTAGGAGAAACTGGCCTGAGCTTCACTCATGTAAGACAAAAGGCCTCTCCTGCTGGAGAGGCCTTTTTGTGATCTCTCATTCGGGGTTGGTTGGAGGGTTCAGGCTACACCGCTTTCAGCGTCTGCCTGACAACGCAGGCAGACGAAAGTGCTAACGTCCTCGGGAAGGTTGTCGCTGTCGACATTACGCTTACGATTGCATACCGAGCAGACCACCGTCTCCGTTTCCGGTAGCGGCGCCTGGACGGCCGCGGTCTCTTTTCCACGGTAGCCAACGTAATCAGGATTGCTATCCCTTAGACGCTGGAAGCGCTCCCGGTCTTTTCGGCCCAATAGGCCCTCCTGTCGTAACTGTGAGAGGTGTTACTTGACCTCGACAGCTGCTCCGGCCTCTTCCAGTTTGCCCTTAATCTCGTCGGCTTCTTCCTTGGCGATGCCTTCTTTGATGGCGGTGGGAGCGGACTCAACCAGCTCTTTGGCCTCTCTCAGGCCCAGGGAAGTTACCTCGCGGACGGCCTTGATCACGTTGATCTTGTTGGGGCCAATCTCTTTGAGGCTAACCTCGAATTCCGACTGGTCCTCGGCAGGAGCTCCGCCAGCATCGGCGGGGCCGCCGGCAGCGGGTGCGGCGGCAACGGCCACTGGGGCCGCGGCGCTGACGCCGAACTCTTCTTCCAAGGCCTTCACTACGTCGGACAACTCGACGACGTTCATCTGCTTGATGGCCTCTATAATCTCGTCCTTAGTCATGATTTCTCCTCTATTTTTATCGTGCGTTTTTGTGTATCAGGTAAATTTGATCTATCTAATCGGTCGGCAGCAGATTATCCCGCTGCTTCCTCGCTGGTGTCTTCAGCTTCAGGTTCTTCTGCAGGCGCCTCATCGGCAGCTTCCGGCTCGGCTTCGGCTTCTGCAGCGGGTTCTTCATCTGTTGGAGCCTCTTCAGTGGCTTCCGTCTCAGGTGTTTCTTCGGCCGAGGCTTCATCCGCAGCCGCTTCTTCAGCGGCCTCAGGCTCCGCGCTGGCTTCTGGTTCAGCGGCCGGTTCCGGCTCAGGGGCTGGTCCTTCCTCTTCTAACTGGCGCACCCGGGCTGCGAGGAGGTTGCCCATGCTTTGCAGTGGGCCGTTCATCACTGTGACCATCCGTGCGATGGGCGATTGCAACTGACCCAAGAGCATGGCTAACAAGATTGGTTTGGGCGGGAGAGCGGCCAACCTGGTGAACTCCGAAGAGGACATCGGGGCATCGTCGCCCATGACCGATCCGATGATGGCCAGGGTCGTTCCGCCAGTGCGGATAAAGTCCGCCATGGCTTTGGCGGCTTCAACTGGGTCGTCATATCCCAGGGCGATGGCTGTTGGGCCATCAATGATCTCTTTCAATTGGGGTTTTTGGGCTCCATCTGCCGCCAGGGATAGCAGCGTGTTCTTAACGATAGTGAAATCTACGCCGCCGGCCTTCATGGCCCGGCGTAATTCAATCATCTGATTCACCGAGATGCCCGAATATCGAGTGGTCATCGCGATGGTGCTGCGCTCTATGCGGCCTTTGATGTCCTGGACCCGGTCTATCTTTTGCTGGGTCGGCAAATCCATCCTCCACGTTCCCTCTGATTTCTCCAGGCTAGTTGATACTGGAGGTAAGAGGTAAAAAATCCCTACGCCACAAACGCGGCGCAGGGATTCATCCGGTTACTCCGAAAATCTCACCATCGCGCCTGTGCGGGCGGCTTTCGCATTTAGCCCCCAAAGGGGACCCGCAGTCTCTGGCTTGTTACCTTTAGATTGTAAACCCGATTTTAGTGACCGGGCGCCGGGATTATTCCGGCGATTCCAAAGCCTGCAGGGCAGGCAGGTCCAACGACACGCTAGGACCCATGGTTGACGTGATGTATGCGGATCGGAAGAAAGGCCCCTTGAGGCTCTCAGGCCGATCTCTAACTATGGCACTGGCCAGGGCTGCCAGATTATCCACCAATTTGTCAGCTTCGAAACTTACCTTGCCAACCGAAGAGTGGATGATTGCCGTGCGGTCGGTCCGGTACTCGGTCCTTCCGCCCTTGGCCTCTTGAATCGCCCGAGGAAGGTCCTGGGGTTGGACCATGGTACCAGAACGGGGATTAGGCATCAGGCCTTTGCGGCCTAGGATACGGCCCAATTTACCGATCTTAGGCATCACCTGAGGAGTGGCAAGCCCGACTTCAAAGTCGTCCCAGCCACCTTCGATCTTTTCGATAAGGTCGTCTTCGCCAACGAAGTCAGCACCTGCGGCCCGGGCCTCTTCAGCACCCTCGGCTCCAGCGAATACCACCACGCGAATGGTCTTGCCCAGCCCGTGGGGCAGGGAGCAGACGCCGCGAATCATCTGGTCGGCGTGCCGCGGGTCTACGTTGGTCCTTATGTGTAGCTCAACGGTCTCGTCAAACTTGGCGGTGGACACTTCCTTGAGGAGTGCCATGGCCTCCAGAGGCTCATAGTTCCTCTCCAGGTCCACCTTTTCCGCGACAGTGCTAAACCGCCGGCTGTGCTTGACCATGTCTGCTATTCTCCTACGTCGATGCCCATGCTGCGGGCGGTACCGGCAATAATCTGCATCGCTTCTTCGACGCCACCCGCATTCAGGTCGGTCAGTTTCGATTCGGCGATATCTCTGAGTTGCTGTTTGCTAATGCTGCCCACGCTGCCTTCGCGGAACTCCGAGGCCCCTTTCTCGACGCCAGCGGCCTTGCGCAACATGTCCGACGCCGGGGGAGTGCGGGTAACGAAGGTGAATGACCGGTCTTCATAGACGGTCAGGTGCACTGGGACGATGGACCCGGCCTGGGTGGCCGTCTTGGAGTTGTATTCCTTGACGAAGCCCATGATATTTACGCCGTGTTGGCCCAACGCGGGCCCAACCGGAGGGGCGGGCGTCGCCTTTCCCGCTTCCAACTGTAACTTGATAATGGCTCTAACTTTCTTCGCCAACGGGGGCTCCTTCAGATTCTCTCTTGATTAGGCTCGTCCTGGCTACCAAGGTTTAGATCCGCTCCACCTGGAGGAAATCCAGTTCCACGGGTGTTTCGCGCCCGAAGAAGGATACCATAACGCGGACCTTCCCTTTGCCTTCGTCCACATCGTTGATAGATCCGATGAAGTCGACGAAAGGACCCTCGGTGATTCGCACGGTCTCGCCGCGCTCCAGGCCGATATTCACGCGGGTGGGGTCTGAGTCCACCTGCTTGAGGATATCTTCCATCTGCTTGTCTTCCAGGGCCACCGGTTTAGGCCGCTTGTCGTACTCGTCTTCAGTGGAGACGAACCCGGTGACGCCTGGGGTGTTGCGAACGGCATACCAGCTTTCGTCATCCATGGTCATTTGGACTAGGATGTAGCCGGGGAACAGCTTTTTGCGTTCAGAGCGCCTCTGGCCGTCTTTGAAGACTACTTCTTCTTCTGTGGGAACCAGGACCTCGTTGATCCGGTCCTGCATATCCAGGCTTTGGATTCGCAAGCGGAGGTTCTTCTCCACCAGGTCTTCCTGGCCTGAGTAGGTGTGGACGATGTACCAACGGGGACCCTGGGTTTCTTCGGTTTCCGATGTATTGCTGGTAGTCATGATGCTATATCCGATGCTGGGTCAAGCAGAAATGGGCAACGCCCTGAGGCGCGCGCCATTCCCACGATTAAACATTACTAATGAAGCTATTCCTGAGATCCCGTTTCCGAGTTTCCTTTTACGAACCTACCTGAAGATTATCCGGGAGAATAGCTCGGCAAATACCCGGTCCAATCCGCCTAGGAAAAACCCGGCTACGATGGCTAACACAATGACCACCACGGTCAACCGTGCGGTCTCTTCCCGGCTGGGCCAGACCGACTTCCGCAGTTCCGAGTAGGTTTCCTGCAGAAAGGTTACCGGGCCGACACTCCCGCCACCGGACGGGGCGACGATGCGTTGGCTGCGCGTTGATGCCCTAGCCATTGGGTGCTACCTCACTTCGCGGTGGGTCTTGTGCGAACGGCACCTGGAGCAATACTTGCGCAACTCCACCCGGTTGGGGTCGTTGCGCCGGTTTTTCGCCGTGGTGTAGTTCCGTTCGCGACAGTCGCCGCATTGCAGCGTGATGATCTGGCGGACGTCGGCTGTTTTTCTGGCCATGACTTATGACACCACCTTGGTGATAACTCCGGAACCCACGGTCCGCCCGCCTTCGCGGATGGCAAATCGCATCTGCTCTTCTATGGGCACGGGGCTCATCAGTTCGATCTCCATCTTTACGTTGTCCCCAGGCATGACCATCTCAACACCCTCGGGCAGTGTGCACTCGCCGGTGATGTCGGAGGTCCGGATGTAGAACTGGGGCTTGTAGCCGGAGAAGAAAGGCGTGTGCCGCCCGCCTTCGTCTCGGCTAAGTATGTATACCTCGGCTTCGGCTTTGGTGTAGGGCTTCATCGTGCCCGGCGCCACCAATACCTGTCCGCGCTCCACCTCTTCCCGGTCCACGCCGCGGAGCAGGATTCCTACAGCGTCGCCTGCTTCGGTGGTGTCCAGGTTTTTGTGGAACATCTCCAGGCCGGTGGCCACGGTCTCACGAACGTCACCCCAGCGGATGATCTCTACCGGGGAGCCCACTTTCAGAGTGCCGCGCTCAACACGGCCGGTGACCACGGTGCCACGGCCCTTGATGCCAAATACGTCCTCAATGGGCATTAGGAACGGTCGGTCTGTCACGCGCAGCGGCATGTCGATGTAGTCGTCCATAGTCTTGACCAGTTCAAGGACCTGGCTTACGGATTCTTCATCGCCTTCTAGGGCCTTCAATCCGCTGACGCGGACGACAGGAGTGTCGTCTCCAGGGAAGTCATAGCGGTTCAGTAGATCGCGAATCTCAAGTTCCACCAGTTCCAGGAGCTCTTCATCGTCCATCATGTCGACCTTGTTCAGGGCAACGACGATCTTGGGCACCTCAACCTGGCGGGCTAGGAGGATGTGCTCCCGAGTCTGGGGCATGGGGCCGTCTGGGGCGCTCACAACTAGGACCGCGCCGTCCATCTGGGCTGCGCCGGTGATCATGTTCTTGATATAGTCGGCGTGACCAGGGCAGTCTACATGGGCATAATGCCTGGTATCCGACTCATACTCCACGTGGGCGATGGCGATTGTTACGCCACGGGCTTTCTCTTCAGGAGCATTGTCGATGCTGTCCATGTCGAGATAACTGGCAAGGCCTTTGTCTGCCAGCACCTTAGTGATGGCCGACGTCAAGGTAGTTTTACCATGGTCCACGTGGCCGATTGTGCCTACATTTACGTGTTCCTTGGACCGGTCGAATTGCTGCTTAGCCATCTCTTAGGTGTCCTCCCTACTACTCTTAGCTGAGGCCCATATTTTGGGCCGATTCTTGCTGGAGCCCAGAGGCGGGATTGAACCGCCGACCCCGTTCTTACCAAGAA
>UINC01001015.1_pt1 | contig 32493 bp, 30 predicted proteins | sample 5385821 | NCBI WGS metagenome assembly UINC01 (sample SAMEA4666929, study PRJEB26691) | marine metagenome | isolation source: Pacific Ocean | place: Pacific Ocean | collected 2011-10-13 | reverse complement strand
GTGAGAATGCCCAAGAAACGGGTGCGGGCGCCTCCCATATGGCGATCTTCGACTGGGATGGCGACGGGCTCGACGAAATCCTCACGACTTATTCATCGTTGTTCGCGGTGTACGACGGCTCTGATGGTTCGATGCTGTTGAACCGGTGGACGACCCAGTGGTGTCCTTCGCCGCTTCAGCTTTTCGATCAGGGTTTCCTGAATCATCCCCTTCCTGTCGCTGCTGATTTCCTCGGAAACGGATCCGAACAGGTCCTCCTCGCCGGGATGTCGGCAACAATCGCCGTAGTCGAGACCGGTGGCGACCCGATCTGGCACACCGAAATGTTCTCTGGGAGTCCGAAACGCACTATGCAGGGTGTCGGCGACTTCGACGGTGACGGCGACCTTGACCTGCTGAGTGTCGGACATTGCAACGGAGCCGGCAGCGAACTCCAGGTATTTGAGGCTTTCACTGGTGACCTTCGGTGGACTATGGGTCTAGGCGCAGTGTGCGGTTCGTGGATGGTGCCGACCCATGTCGTAACCGTGGACCTCGACGGTGATGGTCGAGACGAAGCCCTGTTCACCTACGGCAACGTTCTTTACGCGATCGGCGAGAATGACGGTGTCGGTCACCTCGCATGGAAAGCAACCTTCGCACCGGACTCCTGGGGAGCGTTACTCGGTGAGCTCTCAATCGCTGACGTTGACGGCACTGGACGACCGCACGTTCTGGTAAATACCCAGTCTGGTCACCTCTACGGAATCGGATAACTAGCACACGTCATTTGGGTCTCAGCTTTTGGCCTACATGCACTGTGTCGATCTGAGGTCCCCTCAGGAGACTGCATTTCAGAAGCCCGCAACTGGCGGATTTCTTCTCTCCTACAACCTTTCAAAGGAAACAAAATGAATATTTCAAAGAACCGCAAGCGCGTTGTTGCGTTGCTTGGAGCCATATTCGCAGTTGGCGCATTGAGCGCTAGTGCTGCAACTCTTGGTGGAATCTCCTTCAAGAACGTCCGCAAAGACATGGACTGCTATCGCCAATCGTTCGTCGACGGCATCGTATTCCCGCCAAGCATCTAGCGAACCGTTTAAGAGGTGAGTGGGAGGCGAGAGCCAGGATGCGTAGCCACCCAGACCAACGCAACCAGAATCACCGCCCCTCCAATCACGGTATTTACTGCGGGGGTTTCATCGACGATCAACCAAACCCAGATGGGTGCCAAAACGATCTCGCTAAGGAGAAGCAAAGTTGTGCGAGCTGCCGGCACGTGGCGTCCAGCCGCGTTGAAGATCGGCAAACCGACACCAAGCAAAACTCCGCCACTCGTCAACCCGAGAACAGCGTCACGAACCGGTAAATCGAATCCACCCGAAGCGAACGCGGCGACCGATCCGATCAGCATGCCGGTCAGTCCGGCGAAGACCACTTGAGCGCGCAGGTCACGACCCTGAGAATCGCGCAACAAAACTGTGTACATGCCGAGCATCAGAGGGATACACGCGGCAGCCGAAAGACCGAAGACGCTGCTGGCGCCCCAACTGCTCCCCATTATCACCACTCCAGCGACCGCTGTCCCCATAGCCGCCCACGCGTGACCATCAACGCGTTCTCGTAACAACAGCCAACCCAACAGCGCAGCCGAGAACGGGGCCAAACTCTGCAAAAACAATGTCGTGGCCGCGTCGATGCGAGCGATCGACACAATGAAAGCGGTAGACATTCCCGCCATCAAGGCCCCCGCAAGCAAATTCTTTGCGAACCCGACTCGCAGCACGGCAACTCGACCTGACCGCGGCCTCACACTCAAAGCAACCAGAGAAGCGATGAGAATTCCAACAGAACGCCAAAACAGGAATAGCCACTCAGAGCTTTCATTCGAGGTCCAACGAAATAAAAGTGGGCTAAAGCTAAACAATGTTCCCGCTAACAGAATGAACGACGAACCGTTTTTGGCATCGATCCGTAACCGCATCTCAAGAGACTGCCACGATCAGTGCACAAACCGACGAGAATGTGAACATGACGGTAGGTAACGAGTTCTCCACACAGTGGCGTGTCATAGATGACGCCCGCGTTCTTGCAGCGTCCACTGACCGCCCCTATACGCAACTGTCTGCAGCCTCCGTCGAAGCGTTTCAGCGAGACGGCGTGGTGTTGCTGCGAAACGAATTCTCTTCCTGGGTTGAACCCCTGCGAGATGGACTTGAACGCAACCTCAACAACCCGAAGCAGTTCGCGTTTCCTTGCGATAGCACTCGAAGCCCTGAACGGGGAAGGTTTTTCGACAGTTATTGCAACTGGCAACTAATTCCGGAATATTTACTATTCGTTGTCACTTCCAGTGCGGCATCGATCGCCGCTCAGCTAATGGCAAGTGACACCGCCCAGTTTTTCCACGACCACGCGTTTGCAAAAGAAAAGGGCACCGCAAAAGCAACACCATGGCATCACGACCTTCCCTACTACTGCATAGACGGATCCCAAACCGTGTCGATATACGTCGCTCTTGATAGGACCCCGGTTTCGACAGGCGTCAGGTTTGTTAAGGGTTCCCATCGAAACGGTACGACATACCGACCACGGAACTTCGCTGCCGGTGATGAATACGCCCAACAGGACCCGACGCTTGCGCCGATTCCCGACATCGACCCACACGGCGCCAACATTTTCGTTGAGGCAGTCGAACCGGGAGACGCGCTGTGCTTCGACTTTCGAACCCTTCATGGAACAACTGCCGAAGAGGTGACTGACCGTCGACGAGCGTTTTCGACACGATGGTTGGGTGACGACGTCCGGTACCTTGAACGCCAAGGTGAGACGTCACCACCCCTTGACGACTTGGGGCTGCAGTCAGGCGAAGTTATGCGCCACGACTGGTTCCCCGTACTCTGGCCGTCGTCCAACGATTGAGGAATCGACGTGGCTGATCCAATCCAAACACCAGAACGCATGGAGTTGGTTGAACGCATCGCCGCGATCGGACCCCGATTCAGCGAACGAGCAGCGACCCACGATCGAGAAGCATCATTCCCAACTGACAACTGGAACGACCTCGCGAACGAAGGTTTCCTTGGATTGTGCGCTCCCACCGAATTCGGCGGACTTGGCGGCGACTTTGTTACCTACGCCCTGGTGAGCGAAGAATTGGGACGTCACTGCGCGACAACTGCACTCACTTTCAACATGCATACCGCAACCGCCCTCCTCGCCGGTTGGATAGCGGACCAACTGGAAGTGAACGACGAACAACAAGCTCACCTCGACCGGACACGGCCCGGGCTGTGGGAAGGAATGTGTCGCGATCATGTCATACACAGTCAGCCTTTCTCCGAAGGACGAACCCCAGGAAGCGGTGCCCCAATCGGTACTTCCGCAAAGGCCGTAGATGGCGGTTATCAGGTAACAGGGACAAAAATCTTCGCTTCGCTCAGCGGGGTCGCCGACATCCACAACGTGGTCGCACTCGTCGAAGGCGACGACCGCACCCGACTGCTAGGAGTACCTGCCGACGCGGAAGGCGTCGAAATTGTCGGAGACTGGGATCCACTGGGGATGCGGGGCACCGATTCACGTGATCTCGTCCTCACCGAAGCCTTCGTACCCGAAGACAACGAAGTGCTCCCTCCGGGAGTGTTCGACGCCATGGCCAGGCGGTTCCCATATTTCTACATGACGTTGAGCTTCACGTATCTGGGGTTAATGCGAGCGATATTGGACCTCACCCGCCAATACCTCCGAGGGGAACTGGGTGTCGAATCCCGGCGTGACAACCATGTCAAACAGGCAGGGTGGGCCGAAATGCAAATGATCTACGACAAAGCCCAATCCCTCACCTACCGGGTGCTGGGCGAAACCACAGTTGACCCAACCAACATTGCTTTGCGACGCGCCTGGACAGCAACGGTCGCGATCATGGAAGGCGCACCAGAAATGGCCTCATTAGCTATTCGAGTCTGCGGCGGCAGATCGATGCTTCGCCCCAACAAACTCGAACAGCACTATCGCGACGCCCGTTGCGGAGCGACCATGTTGCCCTGGAGTGTTGAAGTCAGTTTGGACCGAATCGGCAAACACGACCTATACGACAACTAAAACCGAGGTCACTCTCAAGGCCGCCGCTACCGGCCATTAGGGTTACGCGGTGCGACGTATCCAACATTTCATTGACGGTGAATTAACAGCTGGAACTAGTGGCCGTTCTAGCGACGTGTACGACCCCGCGACCGGTGAGGTACAGGCCCAAGTTGATTTGGCCTCCGCGACTGAAGTTGATCACGTCGTGGCCTCGGCCTCCAAGGCAGCCGGTGAATGGGCAGAAAGTTCGCTGACGCAACGAACCCAAATCATGTTTCGCTTTCGCGAACTCCTTGCCTCTCGCACCGACGAACTGGCTCGAGTCATCAGCAGCGAACACGGCAAGGTGGTCTCAGATGCAGCGGGCGAAGTGGCACGGGGACTCGAAAACGTCGAATTTGCTTGCGGTATCGCCCACCACCTCAAAGGCGAAATCAGCGAACAAGTATCCGCCGGGATCGAGGTGTATAGCTTGCGACAACCCCTAGGGGTAGTTGCAGGCATCACCCCATTTAATTTCCCTGCCATGGTTCCTGCCTGGATGTTTGCCACAGCGATTGCATGTGGCAACGCGTTCATCTGCAAGCCCTCCGAACGAGACCCATCGGCGTCGATGCTGATCGCCGAATGGCTGATCGACGCAGGTCTCCCACCCGGGGTTTTCTCGGTAATCAACGGCGACAAAGAGGCCGTTGACGCCCTCATCGATCACGAAGACGTCGCGGCGATCAGCTTTGTCGGCTCGACACCGATAGCAAGCTATGTCTATGAACGAGGCACTGCCCTCGGCAAACGAGTACAGGCTTTGGGTGGCGCAAAAAACCACATGCTGGTGTTGCCCGACGCCGACATCGACATGGCAGCCGACGCGGCGGTCAGTGCCGCCTACGGTTCAGCGGGTGAACGGTGCATGGCAATCAGTGCTCTTGTCGCAGTCGGATCTGTCGCCGATGAACTGGTCGAAGCGATCTCCACGCGAATCCCCGGCGTCAAAATAGCCGCAGGTACCGAACCCGATGCAGAGATGGGGCCCCTCATCACCGGCGAACACTGTGCCCGAGTCGCCGGATATGTTCAACGTGCCCAAGACGACGGAGCGGTCGCTGTAGTTGATGGCAGCGAAGCCGATCTACCCCAGAAGGGCTTCTTCTACGGTCCCACACTGTTGGACCGCGTGACACCGGAGATGGAGTGTTACCGCGACGAAATCTTCGGTCCAGTGTTGAGCGTGGTCCGCGTTGAAACGTTCAAAGAAGCCATTGATCTCATCAACTCAAATCCGTTCGGAAACGGCACAGCCATTTTCACCCGTGATGGGGGAGCCGCCCGTCAGTTTCAACACGAAGTACAAGTGGGGATGGTGGGAATCAACGTACCGATCCCCGTTCCGGTCGCGTACCACTCTTTCGGTGGTTGGAAGTCATCGCTTTTTGGAGACACCCATATGTACGGACCCGAAGGGGTGCGCTTCTACACCCGAGCGAAGGCGGTTACCGCACGTTGGCCAGACCCATCATCCAGCCAGATCGACCTGGGCTTCCCCAGGAACGACTGATCGGAACCTTCAATGCGCACCCAGCTTTACATCAATGGCGAATGGCGCGACAGCGAAAACGGTGCCGAATTCACCGTCTGGAACCCCGCATCAGGTTCTGAACTTGCCGACGTCGCGTCAGGCACAGCCGCTGATGCCGTCAGAGCCGTCGACGCGGCAGCGACCGCACAGGTCGCATGGGCCGCCGAACCTCCTCGCGTCCGATCGGAAATCCTACGAGCCTGTTGGAAACATCTGCTCGACCACACCGACGAGTTAGCGGACCTCATTGTCAGCGAGCACGGTAAACCCCGAATCGACGCCGCAGGTGAAGTGGCCTACGCCGCCGAGTTCTTTAGATGGAACGCCGAAGAGACGGTCCGCATTCACGGAACCATCGGTGTCTCGCCCAGCGGAGGAAACAAAATAATCGTCCACCACCCACCTGTCGGGGTTGTGGTGATGGTCACTCCATGGAACTTCCCCGCAGCCATGATCACCCGCAAGGTCGCCCCCGCTTTGGGAGCAGGCAACGGGGTGGTCATCAAACCACCGAAATACGCACCACTGACCGCTCTTCGTGTCGCCGAGCTCCTATCGGAGGCTGGAGTTCCCGACGGCCTGGTCAATGTCGTACCGTCACAGACCGCGAGCACTGTGTTTGATGCGGCCGTCACTCACAATGCGACCCGCATGGTGTCTTTTACCGGATCGACAGACGTCGGAAAAATTTTGTTGCGCAGCTGCGCTGATCGAGTACTCAAAGTCGCGATGGAGTTGGGCGGAAACGCCCCCTTCGTCGTATTTGGCGACGCCGACATTGACGCTGCAGTCGAAGGAGCAATGATCGCAAAGATGCGGCATAGCGCTGAGACCTGCACTGCAGCCAACCGATTCTTGGTGGAATCGTCCGCTGTTGACACCTTCACCGGCAAGCTTGCCGAAGCGATGTCAGCAGTGAAGGTCGGTGACGGCTTCGACCCTGAAGTGACCTGTGGTCCGATGATCGACGCTTCAGCGGTGGCATCCATCGATCAACTTGTTTCCTCAGCAGTTGATGGCGGCGCTGCAACAGTGATCGGCGGCTCCCCAATTGAAGGGCCCGGCTATTTTTATGAGCCGACCGTGCTAGCCGGGGTGAGCGCTGACGCCGACATCGTCCATCATGAGATCTTTGGGCCGGTCGCCCCGATCGTTCCATTTGATGACCTCGACGCGATGATCGAACAAGCTAACGACACAGAAATGGGGTTGACCGGATATGTCTACACCTCAGATCTCGCCAAAGGACTGGCAGTATCTGAACGCATCCAAGCTGGCATGATCGGTCTGAATCGAGGTGCGGTCAGCGACCCCGCGGCGCCGTTCGGTGGAATGAAACAGAGCGGACTAGGTCGCGAAGGTGCTCAAGAAGGCATCCTCGAGTTCTGCGAAACCCAATACATCGCCACCGACTGGTAGATCACAGACACCGCCGCTAGTTAGTCCCTGCTGAGGACATGCACAACGCAGACCGCGCCGATCCCAACCATATGGGTCAAGCCGATCCGAGCTCCTTGATGTTGGCGGCTACCAGCCTCACCTCGAAGTTGACGAGTCACTTCGACGACTTGGCCCGTGCCCGTCGGTCCGATCGGATGACCCATAGCGAGGAGGCCTCCTGAGGGGCTCAGCGCGCAACGCCCACCGATATCGAACTCGCCGGACTCGATCAGCGACGCAGCTTCACCAGGGGGGCAGAGCCCCAACGCTTCGGCATACAACAATTCCTCTATCGCGAACGCATCATGAACTTCGAGTACGTCGACGTCGGAGGGTTCGATGCCAGCCTGATTGAATGCCGCCTCACCGGTCTCCGCAGTCAAGGCAGCATCGATGCCCACCCCAGCGCCGTACAGTGCCTCGGTCCGCGTCACTGAGGCATTGATCCGAACGGCTCGAGACCGATCGAGATCTAGGTGTCGGATGCCTTCTTCGGAAGCAATCACCGCGGCCGCGGCACCCTCTCCGACCGGGCAGCACTGCAAGCGCGTCATCGCTCCCGAGATTGGTTCGGCGAGAATCTCCTCCATGCTGCGAACCTTTTGTCGTTGCGCATATTGGTTGCTGGCCCCGTTCCGATGATTCTTAAAAGCGACCTTCGCAACCTGCTCCGCAGTTACCCCATGTAAATGCATGTACTCCGAAGCGAGAAGGGCAAAGTGAGTGAAGGGAACGACAGTTCCATTCTCAAGGTTCTCTATTCCGGCCTGACCCGGAGCGGCACCAAGCCCGCCGCGAGGTTTATCCACACCCAAAGCAAGTACAACGTCGGAACGACCTGACGCAACCTCAAGACATGCTTGAGCCACTGCCGAAGATCCCGAAGCTGAAGCATTTTCAACCTGTGTCATAGGAATGCCGGTCGCTCCTAGCCGACTCAACATGATGCGGCTTGAACCCATACCGAGTAGCGCGGTGCCCGTATAGGCGGCCTGCACATCAGGCCACGTGATCCCAGCGTCACGCAACGCGGACCGCGCCGCTGTGATGCCAAGCTCAACATAGGTCGTCTCGCTTCGACGTTGATACTGATGTAATCCGATCCCAACGACATACACGGGCCGGTCTCTCAACAGGTTGGTTTCACTCATTGGACAACCTGAAACTGCAAGTCCACCAATGTGTTGCCTTCGGTGTCTTCAAGATCTTGGACTAAGACCCCTTCGACCTCAGCCCCGACGCCAACCTGAGAGCCAGCGACGATGGCTTTGATGACAGGTCCTCCAGATAACTCAATGACAGCAACGGTGAATGGGGTAGTTGGGTATGGACGATGATGGCGATGAACGGTCGCGACGGCGTGCACCGTTCCCCGAGCTTCAAGATCTAACTCCTCTAGGTCCTCGCATGAGGACCCGCATTGTTCACATCCGTACGGATCGGGTGGGAAGGCAACCCGACTACAGGAAGTACATCGGTGCCCCAAAATGACGGGAGGGTCTGTCAACCGTAATAAATGCGGATGCCGTGCCTGAATAGTCATATCGCCCTCAACGACAGAACCGTAGTCACAAGACAGACCGCGAGCTGAACATCTCGCTAGCTTGAGTGACATGTCTGATGTATCAGATATCGCCCATTGGTGTATCAGCCGAAGTCATCGGCAAGTGAAGCTTCACACGCGACGACCAAATCTTGCCCAAGCACTCCGCGAAGCAGGATTGGAGATCACTGATGGGCCAGCGCGATTAGTGCTGTGGCTGGATGACGCGATAGGCGAATCCCAACCTTGGGAACACGCCGTCGGCGACGGTGAAGTTCTGATAGAGGGATGTCTGCCTGTACTGCGGGGGGTGCACGCGATCGCTGTCGAAACGGACCGAGCGGTGATTTTGGCTGCCGACAACGACGAACGTCGACGCATCGAATTTCTCGAAGACAGTGTCACCACGCTGCCTGTACACCCCGTTGCGTTAGGAACTCTTGACGAGTCGGCAAGAAACGCGGGGTTCGAGCTCGTCGAACGATGGGTCGACTGGTCAATGGAGCTACCAAACCCCACTGACCCCTGCCACTTGTCATTGTTCCGTAACTTGTAAAAGGGAACTCAACTCAGGTGTCCGTCGTTGAGTAAGCAACTGACGCCATTTCGGAGGTTGCGATGCGACGACTCATAGCAGTAATTACGTCGATTGCGATTTTGTGTGCCTGTAGCGCCGACAACCGTGACGACACCATCGCCCCTGACCGAACAGTGCCGTTACACCCTTCACAAGTGCAGCTGACAGCCGCCCTTACCTCCTTTGAGTCCTGTGAACCATTCCTTAGACATGTCAAAGCCAATGCTCTTGAAATGGTTGGCCCCTGGGGACTTGACGGGGGATATGCCATCGCGGTGATGGAGGGGTCTGAATTGCTGCGCGACGGCTCCCAAGCAATTGCTGACTCATCGCAATCCGCCCTAGCGCCAGGCGTGGACTACAGCACTACCAATGTTCAAGAGGCAGGCGTCGACGAGCCCGACATTTTGAAAACCGATGGGACGCGCATTGTCGCGTTGGTCAACGAAGAACTACGTGTGGTCGATATCACAGGCGATCAACCCAGGTCCGTTGGGAAGCTGCGGTTTGAGAAGTTATGGCCCCAAGAAATGTTCCTCGTAGGGGACCGGATTCTTGTATTTGGCCAGAGCCACGGGGGCACGCAGAGCCTGACGCTGAGACATGGCCCTTACAGCCCGATCAGCACCATCGTAGAGATCGACATCAGTGGTCCAAAACCACGGATTACACGCCGGCTACATGTAGACGGCGGATATCTCGGCAGCCGCATGGTTGACGACGTCGTCCGCATCGTCGTTCAAAGCCAGCCAACAGGACTCGAATGGTCCTATCCGAGCGGAGCAGGGCTGCGCGCTGAACGACGAGCTGAGGAAGAAAACCGTCGACTCATAGAAGAATCAACGATTGACAATTGGATCCCATGGTTCGCTCTTGAAAATGCTCGCGGACGCCTAATCGAAGAAGGCACTCTGACGCCCTGCGACCGCATCTACCATCCGCCGTCCAATAGTGGCCTGCAAATGTTGAACATCATCACGGTAGATCTGTCCGAAGAGCAACTAGGAGACAAGCTTCTCAGCACCTCAGTGCTCGCCGATGGGCAAACGGTGTACTCATCCAAAGACAACCTTTATGTCGCTACCACCGAGTGGTTCGATTGGCGCGAACTAGAAGCCGACGAAGATGACACCTCCAACAGACGACCGCCGTTAACGACACGAATCCACAAGTTCGATATCAGTGACCCCAACAACACCCTGTATCGAACGTCAGGGCAGGTCCTTGGCACAGTCCTCAACCAATACTCGATGTCCGAACACAAGGGCCGCCTCCGCGTTGCGACCACCAACCATGGTTGGTGGGGACCCGGAGACGTGGCCAACAGTGAGAGCTACGTGACGGTACTCAGCGAAGAGGATGGGGAATTGGTTGAGCTTGGCCGCGTCGGAAACTTGGGGCGAGGCGAACGCATTTACGCGGTGCGGTTTCTCGGGGACCTCGCAACTGTCGTGACGTTCCGTCAAACCGACCCCCTCTACACCATCGATCTTTCCGACCCTCGATCACCGACCGTCTTAGGGGAACTAAAGATATTGGGGTACTCCGCGTACCTCCATCCAGTCACCGAGACGTTGTTGCTTGGGATTGGCCAAGATGCCGACGACGATGGACGAACCGTAGGCACCCAGGTTTCGTTATTCGATATCAGTGATCTGACTGACCCGGTTCGTGTTGATCAATGGCGTCTCCTGGGGGGTCACAGCGAAATTGAATACAACCCCCGAGCCTTTCTTCATTGGCCGGCAGAGAACCTTTTCGTTTTGCCAGTCGCAACGCATCGAGTTGGAACAGCCGAATCCGGACCTTTTTCCGGCGCAGTCGCCCTTGAGTTGAACAACCGCTCTCTGACAGAACGCGGTCGTCTTACACATCTGAAAACGCCGCCCAAAGTCCGCTGCGATCAATGGGTGGAAGAACGCGAAGATGGTAGTGAAATATCTAGACAGCAATGCTGGGCTGATATCGACTGGCGCGCAACCATCCAACGGTCTGTGGTGATCAAGAACGAGATTTATACCCTCTCCTCACTCGGATTACTTGCCAGCGACCTGCGCACTCTTGAACAACGGGCTTTCTTACTGTTCTGATCAGGTTCGGCGCGATGGTCACCTGATTCTCGAAACAAAACCTGTTGTCAGCGGGACTTAAGTGTTCATGGGGCGACTCTGTCGGCAATAGTGGAGTTATGACCGAAGTCACGTGGGACGAGGCACCCAGTTTGCAGAACCCGTTGTTGGTGGTGGCATTCGAGGGTTGGTTCGACGCAGGGGAGTGCGCAACGGGGGCCATCCAATGGATCGTCGACCAATACGAAGCTCGCCGCATCGCCAAGATCGATCCCGAAGAATTTTTTGATTTCCAAGAGAATCGTCCACATATCGAAATTGCTGACGACGGAGAACGACGAATCAAATGGCCGTCGCTTGATGCGCACGTGATTGAAAACGATTTTCCTCACGATCTGGTGTTGCTGGCGGGTCTAGAGCCGCGGATGCGGTGGAGAACTTTCTGTGATTCGGTCGTAGAGATCGCCCGCGACACGGCATGCGAAATGGTTGTCACCCTCGGGGCGATGGTTGCAGGAGTGCCACATTCGCGCCCTTCGGAGGTAAAAGGCAGTGCCGCAAACCCAGACCTGGCATACAGGCTGGGCTTGGATCGGCCTAGTTATCAAGGACCCACGGGCATCATCGGCACGTTGCATGATGCTCTCGACAGTGCCGAACTTCCGGTTATCTCCCTGCGGGTTGGGGTACCCCACTATGTCGCTGGACCCCCGAACCCCAAAGGCACACGAGCGTTACTAGCGGAGTTTGAAAAGGTCACTGGTGTCCCAACCGGCTACCGAGACCTTGACCACAGCGTCCTCGAATGGGAACAACGAGTGAGCGACGCAGTCGAACAAGACTCCGAAATCATTGGATATGTGCGTCAGCTAGAAGAGGAAGCGGACCGGGTAGTCTCAGCAGATCTTCCCTCAGGTGACGACTTGGCCGCCGAATTCCAGAAATTCTTGAGGGACCAACGTGACGAGTGAGTTACGGTCAGCGTCAGACGACGTCTACGGCTTGTTGGCGCAACAAATGGTCCGCCAACACTAAACACACCATCGCCTCAACCATTGGAACTGCCCTGGGGAGAACGCACGGGTCATGCCGTCCCTTGGCTTCAAGGGTCGTTGTCTCGTTGTCCTGATTCACCGTTTGTTGAGCCGAACTAATCGTCGCCGTTGGCTTGAACGCAACACGCGTCACTAGATCTTCCCCGTTACTAATCCCGCCTTGGACCCCGCCGCTGTGGTTACTGGTAGTCGATGGCCGACCATTATCGCCAGGCACGAACGGATCATTGTGTTCGCTACCCGTCATTAACGTTCCAGCGAACCCACTGCCTATCTCTACTCCCTTGGCTGCGGGAAGCGACATTAAGGCCCCAGCGAGCTCAGCATCAAGTTTGTCGAACACCGGCTCCCCCAGCCCAGCAGGCATATTGCGAGCTACGCAAGTGACGATCCCCCCCAAAGAATCGCCCCCTTTTCTTGCGGCCTCAATTGCTGCGGTCATTACTTCCGCCGCGGCGCTATCAGGACAGCGAGTGGGGTCGCTCTCGACCTGATCGCGAGACACGAGTCCCAAATCAATGTCAGCCTCAATGTCTCTGATCGAACTGACCCAAGCGATCACTTCGATGCCGGCCACGTGTTCAATAACCTTCCGAGCGACTGCGCCACCGGCTACACGTCCAATAGTTTCGCGAGCGGAAGCCCGTCCCCCTCCTTGCCAATTTCTGATGCCGTACTTGGCTTCAGTTGTCCAGTCCGCGTGACTTGGGCGGTATACGTCGCGCATTTCTTCATACGCGCCAGGGTTGGCGTCCTCATTTCGCACAACCATGCCAATCGAAGACCCCAACGTCTTCCCCTCGAAAATTCCGCTAAAGATTTCTACGCGGTCGTCCTCGTTTCGCTGAGTCACAAGTCGGCTTTGTCCAGGGCGCCGTCGATCAAGTTCGATCTGAATGTCAGCCGCATCAACTTCTAGCCTCGGTGGACAGCCGTCCACCACGACTCCCACTCCGCCCCCATGCGATTCACCGAACGTCGTAATTCGGAACTGCTCTCCAAAGGTGCTTCCGGCCATAGCATCGAGAGTAGAGGTCGCGACGGCGATCTCACGAAGAGATTCTCCAACTCGGCCGATTTAGAGCGCGTTCACCGGCAATGATGGCAGGGATGGAGTTGATTGACGCACTTCTGGTCGCTGGGGCTGGCGTCGTCGCGGGCGTCGTAAACGCGATGGCGGGTGGGGGGTCATTGTTGACGGTCGGTTTACTCAACGTGTTCGTTGGGTTACCCGGGCTGGTCGCTAACGGCACTAACCGGATAGGTGTTTTGGTACAAAACGCCTCTTCAGTTGCCGGCTATCGAAAAGGGGGCATTTCCGGTTTACGTCGCGCCCTTCCGGTCCTGATTCCAGTCACCGCAGGATCTTTCATCGGGTCACTTGTGGTATCTAGCTTCACCGACGACGCCTTCGAAAAGATCTTCGGGGTCTTGATGATCCCCTTGGTGCTCCTCAGTCTCCGCGCCCCTGCCACCACCGGTCGCCAAATCAGTTGGCATCCAGCCCTAACCACCGCCGTGTTCTTCGGAGTTGGGCTGTATGGCGGGGCGTTCCAAGCGGGAGTCGGACTGCTCATTGTGGTCGCTTTGGCGAGATCAGGTCTTGATTTGGTTAACGCCAACGCAGTCAAAGTGGTTGTGATCTTGGTTCTTACAGCTATCGCGGTGCCGGTCTTTGTTATTCGAGGCCAAGTCGATTGGGGCTTCGCCGTGGTCCTGTCGGGCGGATTTGCTCTTGGGGGCTGGCTGGGAGCGCGAATCGCCGTTCGAGGAGGTGACCGGGTGATACGCCCGGTGCTGATTGTCGCGGTTACAGCTCTTGCTGGGCGAATGATTGGGCTTTACTGATCGCGAAGATCTAGCCTCCCGACATGATCTTCGACCTTGACCTCGACCGCGTTCGCAATCGGCCAGGGATCAAATGGGAACGACACGGTAACGACGTGTTGTCCGCCTGGGTTGCAGATATGGATGTGGAAGTTCCTCACTTCATCACTGAGGCCGTCGTCGCACGAATCGAATCTGGAGGCTTGGGCTACGGCTTCTACGACCAACCCATACCGGTTCTAGAGGCCTTCAAGCATCGTATGAAGAACGCGTTCGACTGGGAAATTCAAACAGACGATGTTTTGCGAGTGCACGATGTCATCCAAGGCTTGGAGTGGACGATCCGGACTTTGACCCCCGCCGGATCAGGCATCGTTGTCCAAACCCCCGTCTATCCACCGTTTTACTCAACCATCGAAGCTTCGGGTCGACGTTGGGTAGCCAATCCGCTGACCGCAACCGAAGATGGGTGGGCCCTTGATTTCGATCATCTCGAACGTGTCGCGGCGGACCCCGAGGTATCAACACTGCTCTTGTGTCACCCGCACAACCCGTGCGGGCTCGTCATGACAGCAGAAGACCTTGCGACGATTGTTGACATTGCCGAACGCTACGACCTTTTGGTGATCTCAGACGAGATTCATTGCGATTTGGTATATGCGCCACACCGACACGTACCCGTTGCGTCGGTCAGTGAACTGGCTTCGCAACGAACTGTCACGATCACTGCTGCGACCAAAACGTTCAACATGGCGGGCCTGAGAATGGCCTTCGTTCATACCGCGTCGGAACGGTACGGGCCTCCACTCAGCGACATCTCAACTCGAATGATTGGAGGTATCAACGGACTCGGGCAAGTAGCAACCGTTGCGGGATGGGAACACGGCGACGAGTGGATATCGGAACTCGTAGCCGGCCTCGACCACAATCGCCACCTCCTCGCAGATCTGCTATCTGAACATCTCCCAGGCGTCATCTACCGACTTCCCCAAGCGACGTACCTTTCGTGGCTGGATTGCCGCAATCTTGAATTGGGCGACGATCCAGCAGAAATCTTCCTGTCGCGAAGCCAAGTCGCACTGAACTCCGGACTGGATTTTGGATCCGAGGGGGTTGGCCACGTCCGCCTGAACTTTGCGACATCACCCGAACTGCTGACCATGATCGTTGAGCGGATGGCGGCAGTGCTCTAATCGTCGACGTGTGCGATGTTCTCGGCAACGCCGCGATGTGCGTGGCGCCGCAGCACCAGCGGATAACCAACTGCTCCAACCACAAAGAACAGAAACCATTGAACGGTGTAACCCAGATGCGGTCCGACATCAGTGGGGGGAGGGTCGACAGGAACCGGCCCATCAACCCGGGGGGCGCTGTCCATCAGCTCGACGTAAACCGGCGCGAGAGTGAGTGCCACCTGCTGGTCAACCCTGGCCACATCGGTTCGAGCAAGCGTACGAAGTACACCCGTTGAACTGTCGCGCGCCCCTATAGAACCCCTCGTCTGACTGAAACGAACGCGACCGGTGAGCGACACGGAACCCTCCGGCGCGGCCTGAACGGCAGTTTGGCATTCGACCTCGTGCATCCAGCCCACAACCACAAGCACACCTTGGTACTCGTTCGTCGCTAACGGCACAGCCAGATGACATCCAGACGCTTCTTGGTGGCTGCGATTACGGATCACCACCGCGTCGGTGGGGGACCAGATCCCTTGGAGCTCTGCCACACGGAACTCGATGTCGTCGTAGGTCCCGAAGAGATCTTGGGCGTTGACCATGGTGGCCTCAGCGCGGGCCAACACCGCTTCGTTGCGTTGCCCACGTTCCGTGTGGCGCCCCAATTGCCAAATACCTGCCGAAATAAACGTGGCTAACAACAAGAACGTGAGCAGATGCGCCACTATCCATTTGGGTTGGCGCGCGAAGCCGTACATCGGGAGCACGCTAGCCGCCCCCGTAGACTCGGCCTCGGTGTTACGACGCTGCATTCTCTCCGGATTCGCGGGACTTACCCTGCTAATTGCGCCTGGATGCGCGGACTCAGAACCAGAAAAAGCGATCTTCGTTGTTCGTGACACCTCGATACCCAGTAACGATCAATCGGAAGACCGATCCCCTCCAACTTCAAGCACCACTTCCACCACAGTGACAACTGTCACCGAACAAGATAATGAGGCGAGCCCCTCTACGACTGAAGCAGCGACGTCTACCGCTACCACTGTCGTGAACGAACAAATGTGGACCCTGCTAGCAGGGGGCGATGTGCTGCTTGATCTCACCGAACCAGAAGGCGTCGACCCCTTTACCCAAGTCCACCCTGACCTCAAATCGGCGGACGTGGCCATCGTCAATCTTGAGATGGCCATCACCGAACGCGGCGAGCCTTACGACAAAGAATACGTTTTCCGTGCCCCCGGATCGTCTGCGCTAACGCTGGCCGGTGCAGGAATCGACGTTGTCTCCCTAGGAAATAATCACGTATTCGACTATGGACGCGAAGGGTTGGAAGACACAATTTCGGTTCTCGACGAAGTAGGTATCCTTCGACCCGGAGCCGGATCCAACAATGCGGAGGCTTATGCTCCCCGAGTCCTGAGCCTCGACAATGGAATCCGCGTCGCGTTTGTCTCAGCAACCGCTGTCGTGCCAGGGGGCTTCGCCGCAGGAGCTGACCGACCCGGAGTTGCAGACGCCAAGTGGGCGATTCCTCGAGTGTTGGCTGCTGTTCGAGCAGCAGCTTCAGGAAACGACGTAGTGGTTGTCAGTTTGCACTGGGGGGTTGAGCGCGAACCTTGCCCAACCGAAGAGCAACGTTCCCTTGCCCAGCAAGTAATCGACGCTGGCGCTGATTTGATCCTCGGCCATCACCCGCACGTACTGCAACCCATCGAAACGTACGATCGAACCGTCATAGCGTATTCGTTAGGAAACTTCGCCTGGCATCCCCGGTATGGCATTACTGGCGACACGGGAGTACTCGAAGTTGTCTTCAAAGGCTCCTCAATACAGGGCTACCAATTTCACCCCCATGTACTGAACTACACAGGCTCCGCCACCCCCATCTCGAGCGGCGATCGCTATGAACGAATCGTCGACATCGTCGAAGGCAGATGCGAAGAATACGCCCCTGAGTCACCGACAACTACAGAAGCCCCAACCGGCACCGAGGGAGTGACGACAACGATTGCCACAGAATGACGTCACTGCAATTCGATCCGTTGAACTGCATCCGCCGGTTCGAAACCCAGAACTTGACCCAGGAACGACAATTCCGCCTCAAGGGCTCTAGCTATGGTCTCAGCTTTTCGAAATCCGTGACTTTCGCCATCGAAAAGCACGTAAGCGTGCGGAATGTTAGCCATAGCCAGCGCATCAACAAGCAGATCAGCCTGGGATGGTGGCACCACGGGGTCCTCAGACCCCTGCAACACAATCATGGGAGTCGAAAGTCGTTCAGTGTGATTGATAGGCGAACGTTCTGCATATAGCTCCTCGTCATCTGGCCACAACCCCACCAACGAATCGAGGTAACGAGCTTCGAACTTATGGGTGTCTCGTGCCAACGACGCCAGATCAGCGACCCCGTACCGAGAGATACCTGCCGCAAAAAGATCGCTGTTGGTCAGCGCGCACAACGTCGTAAAGCCACCCGCAGAACCCCCCTTGATTGCGAGAGATTCGGGATCAACAGTTCCGGAGTCCGCGAGATACTTGGCGGCACCTATGCAATCCTCGGTATCTACGATGCCCCACTGACCTTTGAGCTTGTCGCGGTACGCCGTCCCAAACCCTGTGCTGCCCCGATAATTCACATCGACTACGGCGACGCCGCGGTTGGTCCAATATTGAATGCCCGCATCGAAGGACGAACGTGCTGCCCCCGTTGGACCACCGTGGCTCAACACGAGCAGTGGTGGCAAACCAGAAGATGAGAAGCAACTGGAGTTAGTTGGGGGGAAGTGGAAGGCATGGGTGGGTTGCCCCTGAGGGTCAGGGACAACAATCGGTTGCGGGACTGAAACATCTTCTGAGGTGATGGGCAGCGAATCCGGATCACTTAGTTGCTCTGATGAACCATCGCTTGCTAATGCGTAGATGGCGGTGCTTTTCTCCCAACTAGCCGCAATGGTTACGACCCGGTCTTCGGCTAGAACACCGAGGCCGTTGAATTCGGTGAAACCACTGTCCAGTTCTCGTAGGTCCCCATCTACGATCTGACCGACGTGCCCCACCCCTCCGTCCATCCAGGTGCACCAAACTTTTTGTCCGTCCCAAACATAGGTTTTCTGACCGAAAACCCAAGAGGGAACACCGAACTCAAGGTCGGCCTCGACGATTGGTTGTGAACGCCCAGCAGCGGTATCGACTTCGTGAATGTTCCACCACCCCGTAGCGTCACTAATGACATGGAGTCGCCCGTCGGGGGAAAAGCTGGGTTGTTGCAAGGCGGGGCCATCAAGCACCACGCGATGACCTGTCCACCCATTGTTGCTGCGATGAGCAACGTGCAAACGGACGTGATCCCAAGGCATTGACGGGTGGTCCCAGGACAAATACGCCAGGGTCTCACCATCGGCCGAAGTGGTGGGGGAGGAGTAAAAATCTGCTCCGGACGCGATCTCTGTGACCGATCCGTCAAGAGTGACCGTCGCCAAGAAATTTTGAGGTTCTACGCCTCGTTGTTGGTGACTTTCGACGACCCAGATGGTGTGGTCGCTGCCAGCTACACGGGTTCCGTCGGCGAATCGCTGAGATTTAGGAGAACTGGGTTCGGGCGTTATCGGATGCAGGTCATCGCCAAGCAGCCAAATGCGTTGATCTTCGAAACGTGAGAGCAAGATTCCGTGGTCGGTGGGAAGCCATCCGCCTCCGCCGTACTCGTGAACAAGTGTCCGCACGTTCAGATCTCGCGGCCCCAATGTTTTGGACTCGTTCCCGTTGAATGACACCAGAGCTGTTCGACCGGATTCTGCGGGACGGCCCTCCAACCAGAGGACATCGCCGTTGAAAACACGGGGCTCTGATCGCCGAATCGCGCCGTTCGCTAGTTCACGAGAACTGAGTTGCGAAGGCCAACTGCCGTAGGGTCGATCTTCTTCCAAAACAGGTCTCAATTTCCGTCAATGATGAATGGTTCAACCGTATCCGGGTACTAAGATGCCCGGCGAATGAAGGACGGTTCTGTCCTTCATTCGGCCGGATTTATCCGTGCACACAACTCGATATCTGGCTTAGTTCTTTGCTGGGCCACATGGCATGCGCTCCGGATTCCCCACCGGTCCGAGAGCGTTCCGTGAGCCGAGGGAGTACCCACCGACTCCCTCGGCTCACACTTTTGAGACGAGATGGCGGGCCCGCCGGTACACAGACGATGTCTACTGGTCTTCAAGGTCAGTGACTATTCGTTCAACCTCGACTTTTGTCGTTTCCAATCGGCTGCGGCACCACTCGATTAATTCCGACGCACGTTGCAAGTCGACAGTCAACGAGTCGATGTTGACTTCCTCACCGTCGAGCTTGCGAAGAATTAGCTCTAGCTCTTCCATTGCAGCTTGAAAGGTGACCTTTTCCTCAGCCATTTGTCTCCTCCATCTGACGTAGGCGCGAGTCGGTAACTGTGCTGACGATCAGCGCAGAGGTAGTTTCGCTCGATATTTCATTTCCAGGTGGAACGATGCCTCGAACGATGTCACCGTTCTTGTCGCGGGTAATCGAAAACCCGCGGGCGAGAACTCGATCAGGGTGAAGGGCTCCGACTAGATCCGCGATCCGATCGATGCGCTGGGTTTCATGGCTCATCGCTCCCCTCACTAAATCTTGAAGACGACTCCTCACCGCCAATAGTCGTTCTTCGTTCACAGCCAGAGTTCGACGGGTCCGGTCGTTGATGGTTCTGGCGACAGAAGTAACGAGTTCAGCGGCTCGGTCATGGCGACTCGTTGCGAGAACGGCAAGCCTTTTCGAACCCTCTGATAGGTGTTGGTTAAAGGCTTGGACTCGTTGCACTAACGCGACAGCGCAAGCAGTTGGTGTCTTGAACGCCGTATGCGCGACTTCGTCAACCACAGATCTGTCAATCTCATGGCCTATCCCAGAAAAAACTGGTACGGGTGACTCTGCGACGACACGAGCGACACTCTCAAGATCGAACGCCATTAGGTCGGTGCGCGCCCCGCCACCACGTACGACCGCGATCACATCTACATGGTGCTTCGACATGGCGGTGATCGCCGCAACCAGGTCCCGTTCGGCGTCTGTGCCCTGCACTGATGAGTGAATGAGTGAAATCTTAAATGGGTACGCGCTTGAAGCTATTTCGTTCACGAAATCGTTGTAAGCGGCGCTCCCATCGGAGGTGATTAACCCAATGTGAAGAGGTACTACAGGCAGAGGGAGCGCTGAGTTCGTTTCGAGCAGTCCAGAATGGGACAACCTTTGAAGAACTTTTTCCTTGTCCACCGCCAATGTTCCCAACGTGTGATGGGGATCAATGGCAGTCATCAGCAACTGCACCCGACCTTGAGGCGCATAGAACGAGAGTTCGCCTCTTATCCGAACTTTGATCCCGTCGGTAAGTGGACCTGCGTCGGCTCGACTCAGAACGGATTCGACCCCTGGGCGGCGACCCCTCCACAAGGCGATCGACATTTTGTCGACCGTACTTCCGGCAGCGTCAGGTTCAACGAGATCGAAATAGACGTGCCCAGACGAGTGGTCTTTCAATCCAACGATTTCGCCTTCGAGCCACAATTCTTCGGGGAAGACCGCGGCAAACGTATCCCGTACTGCGGCGCAGAGGTCTGCCACCGACCAAGTGTGTGTGGTGGTCACCGGCCGCCTCGCAGATTGTTTCGTTCGATGAAAATGAGAGGGACAGGACAGTATTGGGGTGTTTGATTCGATGCGCTGCGCAACAAATCACTAGGGAAGCATGTCCTCATGCAGCGAGACTACGCCCGACGCGTTGCCGGTTAGCCGATGCTGCATGAGAAGCTGAATTTGCGTTCACGTTGGAACGCAGGTCGCTGGATAGGATCAAGAGTGGAAGGTTGCCAGAGCGGACGAATGGGGCGGCCTCGAAAGCCGTTGTGGCCTCCGGGTCACCGTGGGTTCGAATCCCACACCTTCCGCCAATGACAATTCGAATGACACACGGCCCTCAGCGTCATCGCCGTTCGGCAAAAAACCGTGTGAGGATTTCGCCGCATTCGTCGGCTAAGACTCCACTTGTGATGTTGGCTTGGTGATTCAGTCTTGGGTCTGCGAGCAGGTTGTAGAGCGTTTCGGCCGATCCAGCCTTCGGGTCGTGAGCCCCAAAAATGACATGTTTGACCCGCGCATTGACAGCGGCCCCAGCACACATGGGGCACGGTTCCAAGGTCGATACGAGGGTTGCCTCATCCAAATGCCAAGTACCCAACTGTGCGGCGGCGTCTCGCAACGCCAAGATTTCCGCGTGAGCAGTTGGATCCCCGGTTAATTGACGTTCGTTGTGACGCGACGACACCACTTCACCACCAACTATTACCAGTGCTCCTACGGGAACATCTTCGTGCTCGATGGCTCCCCTTGCCTCTGCGAGGGCTAGGCGCATGGCTTGGTTGTCGTTCATGGCGGAGAGTGTGGGATTCGAACCCACGGAGGCCGGTTAGACCTCACACGCTTTCCAAGCGAGCCCATTCGTCCGCTCTGGCAACTCTCCCTGATCATCGCCCCACGAGGCGGCCAGGCAATCTGCGGCACACAGCGGTTTCCGCTGAGAGCTGCTGCCTTCCGGCCCTGACTCGATTCACGGGTCACTGTTGCACAGGGCCCGGCCGCCACGTGGAACGACGATGCGCTCTCAGGCTACTTGCCGCCCAGCGTCGCAGCACACCAGTAGCATCAGCCATCGATGGCCTATCAGTCCCTATACCGGCGGTTTCGTCCGCAAACCTTTGCGGAGGTAATTGGCCAAGACCATTTGGTTGCGGCTTTGCGTAACGCGGTAGCTGAAGAGAGGGTGGGTCACGCCTATCTCCTTAGTGGCCCACGGGGCACCGGAAAGACTTCCACGGCCAGAATTCTAGCCAAAGCTTTGAATTGCGTTGACCCTCCCGGTGACGGAGAACCCTGTGGTCAATGCGAAAGTTGCACCGCGGTCGAAGCAGGCAATTCGATGGACCTGGTCGAATTGGACGCAGCCTCTAATAACAATGTCGCCAACATTAGGGAAATCACCGCCAACGCGGCCCTGGGCAGCCCTGGCAAACGCAAGGTCTATCTCCTCGATGAAGTTCACATGCTGACAGCAGCAGCTTCGAACGCTCTCCTGAAGACCCTGGAGGAACCCCCAGACCACGTGATTTTTGTCCTAGCGACGACCGATCCGCAGAAAGTGCTACCCACCATTCGCAGTCGAACTCAACACGTCGAGTTGAACCTGATACCAGGGGAGGTCTTAACCAGTCACGTCCGACAGGTCGCGGACCGGGCAGATATGCAACTTGATCCGGCGGTTGTGGATTATGTCGTTGAACGAGCCGCGGGTTCGGTTCGCGACGCCCTTTCGGCATTGGATCAAGTGGTAACCGCGGGTGGTATTCCCGACGCCCGAGTTTCGGTAGATGCTTTGGTTGACGGTATTGCCCATCATGATCTGACTGCCTCAATGTCGGCAATCGCTGAAACTGTTGCAGCGGGTATGGATCCCAGAGACCTCGCCGAGCGCGCGACCCGAAAACTGCGGGACATTTTCTTGGCTGGTGCCGGAGTCAACTCGGGCCAAGCAAGCTCCGCAGAGTTGTCTCAACTGGCCGACAAAGCCGACGAGATGGATCGGGCTACCAATGTTCGCGCGTTGGAAGTCTTAGGTGATGCTCTCGTCGTTATGCGACAGGCACCAGATCCGCGACTAGTCCTCGATTTGGCGTTGGTACGGCTCTTTGCTGGACCCCAAGAAGAGCAGCCTGCTGCCACGACTCCGCGATCTGCCACCACAACCCCGCGACCTGCCCCCGCTACGCCGAAGGAGAAGCCTGCGGCGGCTGCTCGAGCAGCGCTGGCCGCAAGCCAAGAACAGGAGTCTCCGGAGAAGCTGGACGTACAAGCTGCCGCGCTGCCGGCACCACCGACATCTCCAGATGCTGGGGAAGAGATACCGCAACCCTCCTCTAGTGATCACGTCACAGCGGATCAACTCGATTCAGGTCTTGAATCGGTACAACTCTCCACTAGCAAAATATCTGAGCTATGGCAGCAACGTGTCCTTCCCGAACTTCGCCCTGTAGCCCGAGCGTTATTCAGAGACGCCACCTTGGTGGACGCGGCAGACAATATCGTGCAATTTGAGATAACAAACGAAACGCTCCGAGACCGTTACGAACAGGTCAAGAGCGACGTCGAAAAGACTCTCAGTGACTTGGTCAACGGCAAAGTCCGAATTGAGTTCTTGGTTTCATCCGGCGACTCGGCCAATAACACAGAAAAGCTGGCGGAACAGCCTGAGGAAGTAGTTGATCCCGCTGACTTCAGCACAAGTAACGAAAGTGGGCCATCAAGCGTTGACAGGGTGCTCGAAGCTTTCCCCGGCGCGGTTGCGTCCGATGATGATGGCACCATGTGAGAGTGAGTGCCCGATGAGTGAGAACTTGGCCAACGAACAACGGCTCTTACAGATGCAAGATCTACAAGACCGACTCATAGAACAACGACAAGAAATTTCTGCGACGCCAGCTGAAGGATCGGCGGGAGGTGGGGCGATCAAAGTCTCCATGCAGGCCGACGGGACGGTGCTCGGGGTGGCTATCGGCGCCGATGTGGTTGACAGCGGTGACGTTGGTCTGCTCGAAGAGCTAGTTACCGTCGCGTTTCGTGATGTGCTGAAAGAATGCGGCAACACTCAAGCTGTAGCAATTGCTCGGCTCAACCCACTGACGTTGCCAGGCCAGGGAGGCTAGAAACCGGTGTACGACGGCCCAGTTCAAGATCTCATTGACGAACTTGGCAGGTTGCCTGGCATCGGCCCAAAGTCCGCACAGCGCATAGCGTTCTATCTTTTGAAGTTGCCTAAAACAGAGGCCCAGGAATTGGCGACGGCAATCGTCGAAGTCAAGGAACGGATCGGATTTTGCGAACGATGTTGGAACATCTCCGAAAATCAACTGTGTATTACGTGTGGCGATCCAGAGAGACAAACCGGAACGCTGTGCGTTGTGGAGGAACCTAAAGACGTTGTCGCTCTCGAGAAAGCAGGGTTTCGGGGCCGCTATCACGTTCTACAAGGCGCGTTGAACCCGATGGAAGGCATCGGACCTGAACAGCTTCGGATACGTGAGTTGGTGCCTCGTATCGCCGATGAAGATGTTGATGAGTTGATTCTGTGCACCAACCCAAATATTGAAGGTGAAGCAACAGCGATGTACTTGGCACGACAATTACAGCCACTCGGCCTCAAAGTCACTCGCATCGCTAGCGGATTACCGGTAGGCGGGGATCTCGAATACGCCGATGAACTGACCTTGGGTCGAGCCTTGGAGGGCCGGCGCGAGCTTCAGGCTTGATCCCCAATTTCGATGGGAGGGTGGATGTCGGAATTGGCAGCTACTCGGCGCGGTGTGTCGCGGGCACAACCTAGACGAGCCCATTAGCTGCCAATTCCGACATCCGGAAGAGTTGGGACTCTTTGCAATTATGTTACAAACATTTCGAGTTGATGACAAACCACTTGTGGGAACGGTGACTAAGCAACCTCAATCAACAAAGCGTCTCCTTGGCCTCCACCCCCGCACAGAGCAGCAGCACCCAACCCCCCTCCTCGCCTGCGGAGCTCATTTAGCAAGGTGAGAGCCAACCGGCTTCCCGACATGCCAATGGGGTGACCAAGAGCAATGGCACCACCGTTCACGTTCACGACCTCGTCGCTTACCCCAAGATCTTCGGTGGCTGCCAACCCCACTGCTGCGAATGCCTCGTTCAGCTCGAAGAGAGACAAATCGCCGACCTCGAACTCTGTTTTGGAAAGCGCCTGACGGATAGCCCTAGATGGCTGTGTTAACAACGAGGTACCCGGTCCCGACACCATGCCGTAACTCACCACCCGAGCCAATACCTCGAGTTCGAGTTCTTCAGCTTTCGTCGCGGACACCATTACCAACGCACATCCGCCGTCCGAAATTTGGGAAGCGTTGCCCGCGGTCACAGCGCCCTCGGTTGCGAACGCGGGGCGAAGGTTTGCCAAGTTCGACACAGAGGTTCCAGGACGTATTCCCTCGTCAAGATCAACTAGGAGCGGCTCTTGGCCTCTTTGGGGCACCGAGACAGGCGATATCTCGACCTCCAGACGGCCCTCTTTTTGAGCCGTCGCCGCCCGCTCATGTGATCGAGCTGAAAACTCATCCATGGCCGAACGCATGATTGAAGCCGTCGCAGCGTCTCTTTCGGTGCCATCACCCATGTGGCCGTCATCAAAAGCGCACCACAACCCGTCGTGAATCATTGCATCACGGACTTCTCCATGGCCCATTCTGAATCCACCGCGCCCTTCGGCGAGTAGATACGGGGCGTTGGTCATTGACTCCATCCCCCCAGCGACGACCACGTCGGCATCTCCGGCAGCGATCATTTGATCGGCCAGGTACACAGCGTTTAGTCCAGACAAACAAACTTTGTTGATCGTCAGAGCGGGAACATCCATAGGTATCCCAGCCCCTACGGCCGCTTGCCTAGCCGTGATTTGACCTTGACCGGCTTGAAGCACCTGCCCCATGACCACGTGATCGACGTGTTCTCCCACCAACCCAGCTCGATCCAACGCCGCTGAGATGGCGTGACTCCCCAATTGGACGCCGGTCAAACTTGCTAGGCCCCCGTTGAAGCGACCGATGGGTGTGCGTGCTCCGGCAACAATTACTGAGCCTGGCATGATCTCCCTTTTCGTCAGTGCTTTCGACTTCTAATCCCGTGAGTGTAGATTTCGTGGCCTGTCAGTGCTTGGCTGAATCAACCAACCCTCGCGCTAAGTGACCAACCCTTCATTACCGGAAAGTAACTTGTCGTCCATGCAGCACATACTTGAGGCCATACAAGCCGAAGCATCCAGCGACGAGATCGCCGCACTCGAAATCCCAGAGAGCTACAGAGCTGCGTTCGTGAGACGCGATGAACAAGAAATGTTTGAAGGCCGCGAATCCACCGAAAAAGATCCGCGCGAATCAATACATATCGGTGAGGTACCTACCCCCGAACTGGCACCTGACGAGGTGTATCTCGCAGTCATGGCCAGCTCAATCAATTTCAACACAGTATGGACTTCGATCTTTGAGCCCCTCCCCACATTCGGGTTCTTAGATCGCCTCGGCCGTGAAAGCAGTTGGGGAGCACGTCACGCACTCGACCATCACGTCATAGGTTCAGATGCCTCCGGCGTGGTTCTGAAAGCCGGGTCCGCTGTGCGCAACTGGAAGCCAGGCGACCGGGTCGCTGTCCACTGCAACTACGTCGACGACCAAGACCCGGCTGCCCATGAAGACTCAATGCTGGCCTCAAACCAGCGAATCTGGGGCTTTGAGAGCAACTTTGGAGGCCTCGCCGACCTCTCAATCGTGAAAGCAAATCAGTTAATGCCCAAACCGGATCATCTGACATGGGAAGAATCAGCTGTCAATGCTCTTTGTGCGTCAACCTCTTACCGGATGCTCGTCGGCGACAACGCCGCCAGAATGAAACAAGGCGACAACGTCCTGGTTTGGGGGGCGTCAGGTGGGCTTGGCGGTTACGCATGCCAACTCGTCCTGAACGGTGGCGGCACACCGGTGGGCATTGTGAGTTCGTCAGACAAGGTGGATCTGCTACACCAACTCGGGGTGGAACACGTGATCGACCGTCGCGAAGAACGGTATGAATTCTGGGCGGACGAACACACCCAAGATGAACGAGAGTGGCGACGTTTAGGCAAGCAGGTACGCAACTTCATTGGAGACGACCCAGACATCGTGTTCGAACACCCCGGTCGTTCGACAATGGGTGCCTCCGTCTTCATTACAAAAAGAGGCGGCAAGATCGTCACCTGCGCGGCAACCACGGGGTACATGATCGAATACGACAATCGACATCTGTGGATGCGTCTCAAGCAAATCGTTTCAAGTCACTTCGCCAACTACGCCGAGGCATGGCAAATGAACCAACTCATTAGTAAGGGACGAATTCAACCGATCCTCTCTAAGACTTTTGACCTAGCCGGTACGGGTGAAGCCGCGTTCCAGGTGCACCACAACCAGCATGAGGGCAAGCTAGGAGTGCTATGTCTGGCTCCAGAATCTGGCCTTGGAATAACCAACCCCGAAAAGCGCGAAGCTATTGGTGAGAGCAAAATCACGCTGTTCCAACGCCACGCCGCATCACTTGAGAACACACCCGGGGGCTGACCATGATCCTTACCGAGATCGATCACGTTGCAATTGCCGTCCACGATCTCGAAGCTGCCATCGCATATTACGAACAAGCTTTCGGTGCACAAGTACATCACCGTGAAACTGTCGATAGTGACGGTGTAGAAGAGGCTTTACTAAAAGTCGCCGACAGCTATATCCAACTCACGGCTGCCACCCGTCCCGATTCACCCATCGCAAAACACCTCGAAAAAAGAGGCGAAGGACTTCACCACATTGGATACCGAGTAGACGACTGCCAAGCTGCAATGGACGCAATGATTGCCGCGGGAGCGAGACCCATAGACCAAGCCCCACGCCCAGGATCGCGAGGCACAACCGTCGCCTTCATCCATCCCAAAGGCAGCTTTGGCACCTTGATCGAACTGGTTGAGGAATAGAACCTACGGACTGAATGAAATGGCCGATCACCTCGACCACGAAATCGGAGTCGGCCCACACCCTCTTCCATGGCCCGAAGGTGACCACTATGACCCCGAACTCTTACGTGACGGCGATCGGCGCAACGTTTTGGACACATACCGGTATTGGCATCGTGAAGCTATCGTCGCCGATCTTGATTCAAGACGGCACCCGTTTCACGTGGCTATTGAGAACTGGCAACACGACCTCAACATTGGAACCGTCGTCCGCAACGCGAACGCTTTCTTGGCTTCGGCCGTTCACATCGTTGGTCAGCGCAAGTGGAATCGCCGCGGAGCGATGGTCACCGACCGCTACCAACACCTTGAGCACCACCAAACGGTGGAAGACTTCGTCGCATCGATGCGCGAGCGAGAGATCGCGGTCGTAGGCGTCGACAATCTCCCCGGGGCACAACCGATCGAAACCACCGCCCTCCCGCGAAAATGCGTATTGGTGTTCGGCCAAGAGGGGCCTGGGCTTTCCCCTGAAGTACGCGAAACCGCTGAACTGGTGCTCTCCATCACCCAATTCGGCTCTACCCGATCAATTAACGCAGGAGTTGCCTCGGGAATAGCGATGCATTCCTGGATCCGCCAACACGCGATCTGATCACGAAACTTCACATTGGTCCTCAGAAGGCCCCCGAACGCAACTAGGGTCAGGGACGGTAATTGTCTCGGGATGGGACGATGCCTTAAGAACTAAGGATGTGAATATGGCTCCGAAGTGGCGACATCTCCTCGCCCTATTGATGGTCCTCGGCCTTGTGACTGCCGCAGCATGTGGCAGTGATGGCGGAGGCAAGATTTCTGGTGGCTACACGGTTGGGTTAGTCACCGATACCGGCAAGGTCGATGACAAAAGCTTTAATCAGTCGGCATGGGAAGGCGCTAAGGCGGGCGCCGCGAATATTCCTGCCTCTGCTACCGCCAGCTACATCGAAACCGAAGAATCCAAGGACTACGCGAACAATATCCAGCTCTTCGTAGATGACGGAGCGAAGATCATTGTGACCGTCGGTTTCGGCTTGGGTGAAGCGACCATTGAAGCCGCCAAGGCGAACCCGGATGTGATGTTCATCGGTGTTGACCAGTGGCAGAACGAGGCCCTACCCAACCTTGCGGGGTTGATGTTCCCTGAGGCCGTGGCCGGATTTATGGCTGGAGCGCTCGCGGGCATGTTGACTGAAACCAACATTGTTGGAGCCGTCCTCGGAACCGACTTGGTCCCCCCGGTCGTGTTCTTCAAGGAAGGCTGGGAGAACGGTGCTCGTTACACCAACCCAGGCGTACAAACGATCTCCACCTATCACCCCGGAGGTCTTGATGTGGCCTTTGGTGACCCCGAATGGGGTGCCACCACAGCCCGTCAAGCTCTTGACCAAGGTGCCGACATCATCTTCGGAGCAGGAGGCGCCACCGGCAACGGAGCGCTCATCGAGGTAGCCGGCGAAGCTGGGGCTCTTTGTGTAGGTGTGGACTCAGATCAATGGTTCACAGTGCCCGAAGCCCATCCTTGCCTGGTGACCAGTGCGATGAAGCTCATCGACGTCGGAGTAGCGGAACTCATTGCCCAGGCCCATGCGGGAACTATGGAAGGTGGAAACTACTTCGGTGAAGTTGGTCTCGCCCCCCACCACGATTTCGACAGCATCGTGACCAGTGAAATGCGAGCCACCCTGAAGGAGATCATGGCAGGACTGGACGACGGTTCGATAAATCCAATGCCGTAATAGGAATATCGACTTGAATGGGGGCATCACCCACTGTGGGTGATGCCCCCGAGTCGCGTCATGAGCCGTTCCATACTCCGCAGCGTTGCCGTTCCACTGGCCGCAGTCGTTCTTGGTCTCTTGATTGGGGCCGTCCTGATCATCTCCCAGGACGCATCGCCCGTCACCGCATATTCCTCTCTCCTACAAGGTGGGTTGGGCGACGGCGATGCGCTGCTGCGGACTTTGCAGAAAGCCACCCCCTTGATTTTCGGAGGGCTTGCTGTCGCGTTCGCTTTTAAGGCGGGCTTATTCAACATCGGGGGCCAGGGCCAACTACTGGTAGGCGCAGTGTTCGCCGCCGGCGTCGGTTTCGGGATCGATGGACTACCAATGTTCATTCACCTGCCCGCTGCACTTATAGCTGGGGCGCTTGCCGGCGCCATATGGGGCGGCATCGCAGGGGCACTCAAGGCAACCACTGGCGCCCATGAAGTGATCGTCACGATCATGCTCAACTTCGTGGGCGGAAATCTCACCGACTGGCTCTCAGCTAATCCGTGGAAGGACAACTCAGGTAGCAACATCGTTGCCCGAACGCCATTAGTAGAAGATTCGGCCACAATCCCCACCCTCGGCTCGGTACCCGTCGGCTTTCTCTTAGCGGTTGTCACCGCGGCAAGTTGTTGGCTCATCCTCGAAAGAACCACCTACGGATTCGAGGTTCGCAGCGTCGGACACAACAGAAATGCTGCGCACTATGCGGGCATCAGGGTGGGATGGATCATGGCCTCCACCATGGCAGTCGCAGGCGTGCTTGCCGGATTAGGCGGCGCCGTCGAGAGCCTCGGCGTCGACGGTCGATTCGAGGCCGGAGTGAACGTCGGCCTCGGTTTTGAAGGCATCACCATAGCCCTCTTGGCTCGAGCGAACGCTCTCGGCGTCATACCCGCAGCACTCCTTGTGGGACTGATGGAAGCCGGCGCGGCGCGAATGCAATTCAAAGCAGGAGTCGCGCCCGAACTTATTGACGTCATTCAGGCACTCATACTCTTCTTCGTCGCCGCACCGGTGATTATTCGATGGCTCCTCCGCATGCGCCAAGGTGGCTCAGAACAGCTCCGACTTGGCGCGGGTTGGGGTAGAACATGAAACCGCGCCAACGACAACTGCTGTGGATCGCCGCCGCGGTAATCATTGCCCTCGCCTGGGGTTTCTACTCAGCCAATGGCCCGCAAACCACAGCGGTGCTCGCCGGAACGGTCCGGGCCGCCACGCTTTTAGCTCTAGGTGCGATGTGCGGCATGATCGGTGAACGATCGGGAATAGTGAATATCGGTATTGAAGGCCAGTTCCTGATGTCAGCGTTCTTTGCCTTCACTGTTACCTCAATGACAGGTTCCCTCTTCATGGGCACAATTGCGGGTGTCGCAACTGGACTTACGATGGGGTGGTTATTGGCTGCGATGGCAGTCGGTCTCAAGGTCGACCAAATCATCGCTGGCACAGTGTTAAACATCGCTGCACTGGGTTTGACGTCCTTTTTCTATGACCGCGGTCGATCACTGGGGGTTAGCAAATACACAAATATCGACCTTGGACCCCTCGCCGATATCCCCCTTGTCGGGACGGTTTTTTTCAGTCGGCCCCCGATCACCTACCTCACAATGGCTTTGCTTGTAATAGTTCACGTAGCGCTGTTCCGATCGGTGTGGGGAATGAGAACTCGCGCCATCGGGGAACACCCCGGAGCTGCGGACACTGTGGGGATTGATGTGTTGCGGCTGAGATATCTCAATGTCACCTTGGCGGGCGGTTTCGCGGGCCTCGGAGGTTCGTATCTCGCGCTGGAGTCTGTCGGCACCTTTAGCCGTGCAATGTCTGGTGGCCGAGGGTTTCTGGCTCTCGCGGTCATGATTTTCGGTCGTCGCACTCCGTTCGGCGCATACGCCGCCGCACTCTTTTTCGGCTTTACGACCGCATTACAGAATCAATTCCAGCTGAAGAATACCTTCGATATCCCGCCTCAATTCGTTGGGATGTTGCCCTTCGTCGTAACGATCGTCGTTGTGGCTCTCAGTGGCCTGGTGGGATCAATGCGAGATCCAGCGGCACTCGGCCAAACCTATGAAAAGGGCTGAACGTGACTGAACTTCTCCTCGCCGCGCGAAACGTAACGAAGCGGTTCCCGGGTGTTCTCGCTAACGATGATGTATCGGTCGAGCTGCGACCGGGTCGAATCTTGGCTTTGTTGGGAGAAAACGGGGCAGGTAAGAGCACGTTAGTCAACGTCATGTTTGGGATGTATCGACCTGATGGCGGCGAGATCATCATCAAAGACGAAGTCGTCGACTTACGCGGACCCGATGACGCGATCTCCCGGGGTATAGGCATGGTGCATCAACACTTTCAGTTGGTACCTCCCATGAGCGTGGTGGAGAACATCGTCTTGGGTGCCGAACCAACAAAGCTGGGTCTCGTTGATCTTGACGAAGCTCGTGTCCGCGTTGTCGAACTCTCGGAAAGATACGGCCTCGAAGTCGACCCCGACGCGTTAGTTGAAGATCTGCCGGTCGGTATGCAACAACGAGTTGAGATATTAAAGGCGCTCTATCGCAACGCGGACGTTCTGATTCTGGACGAACCAACGGGAGTTCTAACTCCGCAAGAAGCGGACCACCTTTTAAGAGTTCTTCGTGGTTTGACTGAGAGTGGGGTGGGCATCGTCTTCATTACCCACAAGCTCCGCGAAGTTCTCGCAATAGCTGATGACATCGTGGTTTTACGCGCAGGGCGAGT
>UINC01001010.1_pt1 | contig 32709 bp, 21 predicted proteins | sample 5385821 | NCBI WGS metagenome assembly UINC01 (sample SAMEA4666929, study PRJEB26691) | marine metagenome | isolation source: Pacific Ocean | place: Pacific Ocean | collected 2011-10-13 | reverse complement strand
TATGACACAGGAAAAAGAAAAAAGGACGGAAAAGGAATGGCAGGAAACGTTAACCTCAGAACAGTACCGTATCCTGCGGGAGAAAGGTACAGAGAGGGCTTTTACGGGCAAATACGATAAATATTTTGAAAAGGGAACTTATACCTGTGCCGGGTGCAGTACCCCGTTGTTTGAATCTGAAACCAAATATGATTCCGGATGCGGCTGGCCTGCCTTTTATCAGTCCCTTCCGGAGACCATCGATGAAACTCCCGATCACAGCTTTGGCCGGGTGCGTACCGAAATTACCTGCAGCAAATGTGATGGCCACCTGGGTCATGTGTTTAATGACGGTCCTAAGCCCACCGGACTGCGTTATTGTGTCAATTCTGTTTCCCTGGATTTTATCTCTCCTGATAATAAGGAGAATTCAGAATGAAAAAAGGAGTTGTAAAGGAATACAATCCTGAAAAAGGTTTCGGGTTTATCACAGGCCAGGACGGAGAAGATTATTTTGTTCATGTAAGCGGCCTGCGGGAGCACTTGAAAGGGAAAGGTCTTCGGGCCGGTCAAACCGTATCTTTTGATGTAGATTTTGGAATGAGAGGCGACAAGGCGATCAATGTTCGCCTGGGATGATTTATTTCAAGAGTGTTATTTTCTGGCTCAGGGCGGTGCCGCCCGATTCAATCTGTACAAAATAAGAGCCTGATGCGAGGTTTCGCCCATCAACCCTGAACATATTCCTGCCGGGATTTTGTCTTCCTAACCGATGAGTTTGGATTTCCGAGCCTCTTGAATCAAATAAACGAATTGTTACATTGCTGGGTCTAGGTAAAGTATAAGACAACATGGTTGTTGGATTAAAGGGGTTGGGGAAAGCAGGATTCAGTTTGAATTTTGTCGGTACCGGTGGTTGTTTAACCGATAGAGGCTCCAGTACATAGGGTATGGGATCGAAAGTAGAGCCAAATACAGTGTCGGATATTTCCTGCTGCAGACCAAACCAGTCTGTGATAACAGAGGAATAGATCTGTCTGTAATCGTATTGGATCCACGGATTATTATTGTTGTCAAGATCGGTCAGATCTAAATGCTGCCCAAATATTTCAGGAGTAACATTTGGACCGAAAATCATACAGGGGGCACTGGTACCATGGTCTGTGCCGGCAGATCCATTTTCGTACACACGACGGCCGAATTCACTGGTTGTAATTACCAGCACTCTTTCGCTTAACCCCTGGTTTGATAAATCCTGCAAAAAAGAAGCGATGGATTGGGATACCTCACCAAGCAGGTTACTATGATCATTCAACTGGTTGGCATGGGTATCGTATCCGCCTTGGTATAAGCGGTACAAAGGTGTATTTAAGCCACCGGATATCATTTGTGCCGTGAGTGCCATTTGATAACCAATATTAGAGTTTGGATATTCCACTGTATTCGTACCTTGACTTGCTGTTTCACTGATTGTACCGGCATATTCGTAGGAAAGAATATCGATTTCACGAATATAATCAAGCTCTTCTCCACCATAGGTGTCCGGGGCGGGATCATCTTCCCCCGGAACATAATTCCCAGCGATGATGTTGTACATGATTTCCGGGTCAAAGACCATCATGCCAGCATTGGATTCTGATGTTTTGAATTCCAGCAGATTTGCGCTATTGTATTGAATAGCCAGAGGATGATTTGGCGTATTGCCGGGGAAATCAGGATACTCCAGTTCCAGCAGTCTCCCGATCCAGCCGGTCTGGAGATGTGTATCTGCACTGGAACCGGTAACCCAGATATCAGAAGACCTGAAATGAGATAGGTTCCCGTTTTCGTAACCAACACCATGAATAATGCCCATTTGACCTTCTTGAACCAATGGGTGAATTGGAGCCATGCTGGGGTGCAGACTGGTTTCTTCATTGACATAAAGTGTCTGACTCTCGGTTAAGGCGAGATTGGGCCTAAGGTTATAATAATTTGAATCTTGGGTTGGAATGATGGTATTTAATCCGTCATTCCCGCCGTTCAATTTGATGAGTACTGCGATACGATCGGTTTCCCAGCTAGCCCTTCTGGATGATTGTATTCCGTTTTTACCAATTGCCATAAGAGGAATTCGTGCACCGAAAGCCGTCAGGGCCATGGTGGTTCTTATAAAGTCCCTGCGTTTCATGACAGCTGGAACTCTGGTAGTTTCATGATGTAAAGTATGAGGTCTCTCAAGCGATTCCATTGGGCATCGTTGGGAGGTGCGTTAATGGACCAATCGTATGGCTCAGCACCATCGAGCAAAATATCGAGCATAACACCTTCCAAATGTTCGGACAGGGGTATTCCAAAAAATGTTATCCCTAATTTTCTTACAATCTGTACGGATGCATATCCTTCTTCATTTTCGTCATACATGGATTGGGCCAGCGCTCTTACGTCAACCGTGAAGTCGAAAGATCCCCAGGGGCTATTCCCCGTTACAAGGGACTGCGCCTGCAATTTGCGGGCAGGTAGGGTAATGGAATTGATCCAGGAACGATATCCGGGCCAACCGCTCACATCCGGTGGTTCCAAAGGCGTCATTCCAAGAAATTCCTGGGAATGTAAAAAATAAGTTTCCGGATAAGTATGTTCTTCCATCCCAAGTTTTCGAACCAGCCCCTGTATGAGCCCCAAGGGATTTTGGATATTCGAACCGCGGAAATTCTCATCGTAAAAGTGTTCTGTCGTAAATAAGAATTGAAGTGCTATGGTTATATTGTAATCGTTTGTCCGCAATAATTCCGCCATTTCATTCACGACGGATTCGTTTATGGTGTCATAGACAAACCATTTATAAATGCGGGAACAAATATGAACAGCCGTCTCATGCTGCTCCATGATGATGTTAATAATGTCGTCACCATCCCATTCACCTGTTTGGCCCATGAAAGTTTTTTCCTGGAAGTCATGACCTTCCCACCACCACCATCCAAATCCGGATTGGGTCTCAAAAATATAGTTGGTTTCTACTCCGTTGGTTACATAACCTGTGAAAGCGCGGGATGCTTCAATAATATCATCCTGGCTGTAGTTGTCCACACCCATGGTGAAAAGTTCCAGCAGTTCCCTTGCAAAATTTTCATTGGGTGCATCTTTGTTGCTGCGGTGGATATCCAGCCAGATTATCATGGCAGGTCCAAAAGTTACCCGGCGTAATAATTCCTTAAAATTGCCCAAACCATATTCTCTGAAAACTGTATTCTGCTGGTACATGGCCTGTGGATACTCGACCTTTGACTGAGCTGTGGCAAAATAATTATGCCAGAAGAGGGTCATCGTTTCACGAATGTTCAATTCGTTACGTGTCATCCTGATCAGCCACCAGTTAGCCATTTCCCACATCCATTCGAAATATTGCTCAAAAAGAGCCATCACCTCCTCATCTGTCAATGCATCCCATTGCGGAGCCGGTTCATTGACCCAATCGCCTGGTGGCTCTGGTGAATCCAAAGGTGTAAAAAGTGCAGCAACAGAATTTTCTATAGAATCATTGGTAGAGGCCAGAATTTCAGGATATGTTGGACCGAATACAGTTTGATTCAATAAATGAGCGGATGCTTCTATATTCCAATCCGCATCTCTCAAGGTTTGGGTGGAAGATGTTACGGGCAGGGAGGGAGCAGATTTATATACATGCGGGGGATGATATATGGGTGGTTTGGACTCGAGGAAGGTGCGGTACAATTTTGCTACCCGTTTTGAAGGCCAGTTTGGATTTAACCTGTCCAATTCCGGCCGTTTTGTGGAATTCCGGCTTTTTAGAAATTGTCGTCTCGATATGGTGGATTTTACCATTCTGTAGAAACTGAAAAGAGATAATTATTCAATTTTGACCACGGAATTAATGAAAAGTTAAAATTTTTTTAATCAATGGTTTGGCGCTCAAGGAAACCTTATGACTACTCTGTAGAATTTGAAGTTCTGACTGGTATCCTGATTGATGAAGTAATTTATGAGCTTTCTCACTTGCGGAGGGATAGATCACCTGGTCTTTTTCTCCGTGAATGAGCAGCACCCGGCTATTTTTACTTTCCGGTGTTGTCTCCCGGACAAATCTTTTTTTATCATGAATGAACCCTGCTATGGCAATTACACCAGCCATTGAAAAACGCTGGCGGATCATATATTCCATGACCAGGGATGCCCCCTGTGAAAAGCCAAGCAGGAACAGGTCATTGGCTGCGAACCCGTTTTCAAACTGTTCTTGGACCAATTTGTCAAGCAGACTAAATGATGCAGTGTGTTTCCAACCGCTAATCTTATCCCCATCATACCAGCTGAAGCCTCCCGGGGATGCGGAATAAGGCGCCTGGGGAAAAATCCACAGGGTATCAGAAAATCCAAATGCTCCGGCTACCGACTGCATGGAGTCCGCATTTCCGGTCCAGCCATGCAGGGCCACGATGACCCGACTGGGAGCTGAAGATGTCTGCTGGTATTGGACAGTCATTTATTGGAACTGGGTGCAGCAGCATTCATCCACAACGACTGCTTCCGTAAAATCCGTACCATCCATTTTAAAGCGAATGCAGGCCCCGATCTCAGTATTGACCGCAATTTCGGCCAGTTTTCCGACATCCTCCAACGTTACTTCCTTATACAGGTAACCCTCAAGGAGTCCGCCGCCGCAATCTGTGCAATCAGCATTGTTTTCAGCGCAGCTCCACAAACCTAAGACGATAAGAAAAAATATAGAGTTATTTTTCATGGTTCGTACCTTCGATCAGGAACCAGGCTGCCTGCTATGCTCATAGTCTGACATACGGACCTTGAAATCATTCATATCTGAAGCCTGGAGCAGAGGACTGGATGCAATATTTTCCTGCAGTGAGATCGTTGGTGTATCTCCATAGTCATGACCAGGGTATATCCGAATATTTTTTGGCAAGGTCAAAATAATGTTATATATGGAATCATAAAGTTTTTCAATATTGCTGCGGGCGCTGATGACCCGGCCGGTCCTGCCCACGAAAAGAGTATCACCAGTGAACAGCACGGATTCAAGCTGGTAGGTAATGGAATCATAATAATGCCCTGGAGTATGCAGGGCTGTAAAGGCAAGTTTACCCAGATGAAATGTCTGGTTGTGTGCTACGGCGCGAAACGCCTTGCCCCCCTGCTGTGGTACTGTCTCCGGATGACCTAAAATAACCATATTGGGGTATTGTTCCAGGTATTCATCCAGGAACGCAATATGATCACCATGGGTATGGGTTACCAGTAGGGCTGCGGGTTCAGAGCGGATATAAGGTTCTATAGAACTTTGTTCCACCGCGGCATCTACGCAAACCTGCATCCCGGTACGCATACAGGTGATGATATAAGTGAAGTTTCTGTCATATCCACCCAAAATCGTACGGATAGAAAAATCTGTATCAGGTTTCATTACCATTTACCAAAATATTCTGTAATATTCGCCTGTAGAACATAATGTAATTGATGCATTAATCAATCTATCATATGGTCATTATATATGGATATTGAGAAAAAACAACTGGGCTGGTATCTGATCTTTGGCGGGCTGGCCATTATTGCCATCACCTTTGTAACCAAGATACTGGCTTTCCTCAGCCAGCATCCGATCCTGTTCCTTGCTTTCATTGCCATTGGAGCGGGTATTTATATCTTGATGTACGATTCAAAATAAATCCAGTTCTTTTTATCGCTCTATTTAAAACCTGATTATTTAACTATCATTTCAAAGGACAACTCATTTATGAAATATGCACTTTTTTTCTGCACATTTTTATTTGTGATCAGCTGCAGCCAAAAACAGGAATTGCCATCCGTTCAGTCTCTAAATACGAAAGCGGATACCATCAGTTATTCCCTGGGAGCGGATATCGGCGAAAACCTGAAACGCCAGCAGATTGATATTGATTACAATGTTCTGATCACGGGACTTGTGGATGCTTATGAAACAAATGAGGTCAAACTGGATCAAAAAGCGCGAAGAAAAGCCATGACAGATTTGCAGCAATTAATCCGGAATAAAACAACGGAAACCACCCGAAATAATCTGGAAGAAGCAGATGCATTCCTGGCAAAAAATAAAGTAGAAAATGCCGATGTAAAAGAAACTCCTACTGGTCTGCAATATCGTGTACTTCGCCAGGGCGAAGGAAACTCACCGACGGCTAAAGCCAAGGTGAAGGTTCATTATGCAGGGCGTTTACTGAATGGGCAGGAATTTGATTCTTCCATTGCCAAGGGAAAACCGGCGGAATTTACTCTGGACGGAGTGATAAAAGGCTGGACAGAGGGTCTGCAGTTGATGAAGGAGGGGGATAAATTTGAATTTTTCATTCATCCCCGGCTTGGTTATGGCGGTCGCAGCACGCCAAAAATACCGGGAAACAGCTGTCTGATCTTTGAAGTGGAACTCATTGAGATACTGGAAAGTTAAATCTAGCCATGAAGTGCTATTATTCCCCGAAAATGAATGAATTTGATAATAGCGAGTTTTTGTTTTTATCTGTGAAAAAATTATTTAAGATACATACCCCCTGCTGACTCATATTATAAAGAATTGTGGGTGAATTCGACGGGACGGGTGTCAATGTGGGACTCCGCATCCCCCTTACCTCGGATTACCACCTGAACCAAGGGTTCACTCACATTTTTAAGCCCCGCTGTTGCGGGGCTTTTTATAACTGATTTGTTTTCTTCAGGTCATATGTCTAAAATTGCTTTAAAATATTGTATCATGCCCCAGGCCAATGTTTGATAGGCATCATCATGGGGATTTTTCCAGGGCGCGTCAATAAAAATTGCAGCCTCTATGAACCGAATGAGGACGGTACAGTTGCTGCAGAAAGAGTAGTTATTGATCCAAGTTATAACTGATTGGTTTGTGATAAATAAAAATCTCTTATTTCTAAACACAACGATGGCAATTGTGTCCAATTATTATTGCGGACGGAATTTCTGAACTCTTTTCCCTGTTTCAACTTCAGTGGTATACAGGTTGCCTTTAGAATCCATGGCCACATTGTGAATCCAGCCAAATTGACCGGCGTATCGTCCAGGCCGACCTAGTGAATCACTGACATCCAAATTGTGCCGGTTAAGAATCCATACCCTGTTATTCATGCCATCGGCTACATAAAGCATACTTTGTTGTGGGTCTCGGGATAATTCAATATCCCAGACAGATCCCATATCCAGCGTTTTTGGCGCTATAAATGCTTCTTTTATAAAAGTCCCATCTTTTTGAAAAACTTGGATGCGGTTATTCACACGATCAGCAATATAAACATGTCCATCATTTGATAGACGTATTGCATGGACTGGACTGCGGAAGGAACTGTCCGGTGGCGCCAAAGATGAATAATCAGGCAAAGGTCTATCATGAGGAACAGAACCATAAGCCCCCCAATGACGTTTGTATTCACCGGTGGTAGCATCAACGACAATAATACGGCGATTGCGATAACCATCAGAAATATAGGCCTCATTATTTTCGGCATCCACAGCTATATCTGTCGGCTTTCCCAGATGTTGTGTATCATTGCTGCCGCCATAAACACCGTATTCCCCAACTTGCAATAATAACTCTCCTTTGTTACTCAGCTTAAGCACCACGTCATCCGTATTTCCGGCACCTGCAATCCAGATATTGTCTTCATGGTCGATAAATAGTCCGTGCTCGGTTTGGGGCCACTGACCGGAAAATTTTTTTCCGCCAAACCAGGTCAGCAGGTTTCCCTGCTGATCGAAAGCAAGTACCGATGGAGCAGGTAAGCAGCAGTCGTCCAATGGTGGATCTTGGGCCAGGCCGGCTTCCTGCGGTGTCAGAGAATTGGGCCGCTGTACAATCCAGATGTTGTCCTTGGAATCGACATCAACCCCAGCCACCTGACCCATTATCCAGTTGTTCGGCAACTGTTTGGGCCAATCTGGAACAACGTCAAATTTTGTGGGAGCCGGAACTGCTATTGAATCCACAGAAGCACAGGTAAAAATAAACAGACATAAAAGCGCGCCAAAGATTCTGTTTACAAAATGTTTATTGATTTTCATCATCGTGAGCCTCGATTAGTTGCAATGGTTCTTACAATGGTTATGTAAAAAATACGATGTTACACTCCACTACCTATCTATTATAATACCATTTAATTTATTACTCAAACCAAACCTAAAAGGTTTTCAAATTAAATTTTACGCAAATATTGTAGCTATAGAAAAAGGTCAATATTTTCTCCGTTATCAAAGACCATACGCGGAAAAAATATCTCTAGAATCTAATCATCCTAAAAAAACAGGCAACAAAATACAAGTTTCAAATTAATCCAGCAGAATACGAATAATTAACCCAGGTTCATCTTTCGACTATTAGAAATTATGAGTAGAATTTGGTTTTTAGCCTGTAAAACAATTATCAATACTGGAAAGTAATTCTGTTGCTTTTGTTTTACTTATTTACGAACTTCGCCAATGTGTGTGGGGAACTTGGTTTGTTTGATTTTTACTTAAATAATTTATTTTTGTAGATTTTGATTAAACTTGGTTCTCAAGTGAATCTCATCATAAAACCCAATTAAAAAGGATAAACTATGAAAAACACGATAAATACTGTTTTATTCTCAATGATATCATGGGTCTGGCTAACATCTTTATCTGCTCAGATGGTAATGGATGGAGATGATTCAGACTGGTCCGGTATATCCGGTGTTACAGCCGTAGATAACCTAGATGGGGCATACCCTGCAGAAGTGGGGGCTGCTGTTACTGACATTGTCGATCTTGCAGAAGTGAAGGCGACAACTGATGGTAACGTGCTTTACGTGTACCTCAAATTCCATGGTGGCCCAGCCTGGCCAAACTCGGCATATGTGAACGATAACGATTCCGTCAGAAATAGAGGTTATTATAAACTGCTTATTGATGCAGATAATGATGCTACAACAGGCTGGAGCAGTCACTATTACGAAGGGCACTTTACTCCCGTGGGTTATATGGCAAGCGCGGGTCTAGCAGATACAGACGCCATTGGTTCTGAAATCATGCTGGAGTGGGGTGCTGACTCCAGATGGGATGCAGATGCTGACAGTACTGAAATTAAATATTTTAGTTATTGGGCGGCTGACTATAGCGGCTACGATGGTGCAACGGATGATGGAGACGATTATGAAATTTTCGATATGAGTGTTGAAGATACAGACGTAGAAACATCATTAGGCTGGGAAGGTGCCCTACAAATTGGCTCTACTGACAGTGAAACCCTTAACGCTGATGACCGCTATTTCTGGAATGGACACGGCTGGGGTAATAATTTTATTGAATTCGCTGTTGAAATTGCTCCATTTAAGGAATACTGGTCTGCATTAGGCATAGATTATTTTAATGAAGATGATGTCATTGGTTTTGCTGGTATGACTGAAACTCCTGTAGATGATTGGGGTACTGATATATCCGCCGGAGGTTCTTTTACAATCAGTGGTCAACCATCTCGCCCAAACAGCATGTCTTTCGATGGTGATGACAGTGACTGGACAGGTCAACCTGTATTAGCAACAGCTGTTGATAATCTTGATGGAGCATACCCTTCAGAAGTCGGTGCTGCTGTTACTGATATAGTAGATATCGCCGAAGTAAAAGCATTTGTTAATACGGAAGAGGATGCTCTATACTGGATGCTCAAATTCCATGGTGGCCCATGCTGGCCAAACTCGGCATATGTGAACGACGGTGATTCGGTCAGAAATAGAGGTTATTATCATTTACTTATTGATATTGATAATGATGTTACAACGGGCTGGAATAGCCACTATTACGAAGGTCACTACACTCCCGTCGGTTATATGGCAAGCGCGGGTCTAGCAGATACAGACGCTATCGGTACAGAATTCATGGTTGAATGGGGTAGCGATACCCGATGGCATTTGGATCCTGACAGTACAGAATACAAATATACCAGTTATTGGGCCGCTGATTATCATGAGTATGATGGTCAAACAGATGATGGTGACGATTATGAGATATTCAATTATGATATCACATTTCCAACCCTGGAAAATGCACTGGCCTTTGATGGATCCCTGCTAAATAATAGTTCTGATCTAGATGTAGACCAGGATGGGGAAGCTGATCTGATTGATGGTTTTCCAGATTGGTATGCCAGCAGCTGGGGAGATAATTTCCTCGAAGTAGGCATGTCGCTGCGGACTCTACGGAACTATTGGTCAGCAATGGGTTTTACCGATCTAGATGATTATTCATCAATGGCCGTTGCGGGTTTTACTGAAACGCCGGTCGATGATTGGGGCACGGATTTTACACCTCGCGGAGAAATTGTTGTCCTGGGTGTTGAAGATGATGTCTCAAACCTGCCAGAGCAGTTTATGTTGGAAAACAACTACCCGAATCCATTCAATCCGGAAACAAATATTTCATTTACGGTCCCTAATAATGGGAACATAAATTTGACTGTCTATAATGTTATGGGACAGAAAGTTTATACAATATTAGATGGATATACACGCGCCGGAAACCATAGTGTCAAATGGAATGGTTTGGATCAAAATAGCAATGAAGTTTCCAGTGGAATTTATTTTTATTCCTTGAAATCAGATGCAGGTTCAATCACGAAAACCATGGTTTTGATGAAGTAATTACGGGTTCCGTTAAAAATAAAATCAATAAAGTGGGCTTGTCTGGTTGTGGCAAGCCCATTTTATTTTATCAACATTAGCTTCATTATTTATTATATGGGAAATACCTTAAAAGTCCTTCGATCGGTCTTTATACTTATTCTTTTTTCACTGTTGTCAAACTGTTCTACAAGCACGAATGAAAATTTTGTACTGGCAACCTACCGTGGAGGTGAAGTTCGATTAAATGAATATGTTGATCATTATTTATTAAGCACAAAACGTAAACCCGATGAAATGCCTACGGAAGACAATTTGATTGATATAGTATCAGAAAAAGCAATTAGTAAAATCGCAATACTGGAGGCTCAGAACAGAGAATTAATTGATAGTCCAAATTTCCTTAAAAAGTTAAATCACAGTCAAAAAAAGATTCTGTTTTATAGATATATGAGACAGGAAATCATTAATGCTGTTATTACGGACAGTCTGGTCAGGCGGTTTTATACTGATTACAGTCCCCAGTATAATATGAAATATATTCTCAGACCATTTATTGAAAAATCAAAACAGGAATTTATACAATCACAAAAAGATACGATTGATTTCATTTATGAGATGTTGCAAAATGGATATTCATTTGCAGAGCTTGCAAAAAGATATTCACAAGACATGGTTTCCAATAAAAAGGGTGGTGATATAGGTTTCCTGGTAAAAGAATCAATAGGAGATGAAATCATTCGCAGTGTAATGGATACACTGTCTGATTATTCTTATTCAACGCCGTTTCTGGGTGTTGCCGGGTACTATATATTATATAAAGGAGAAAAACGCGAAGTAAATATTCCCCTTTTTAAAGATGTGAAAGACAGAATCTGGCAAACTCTTTACAGGACAAGACGGCACTATATAAAAGAAAAAGCAAAATTAAGATTTGATCAATTGTCATCTCATTACAATTATGATGTTCATGAAATAACCATAAAAAAAATTTCAAATGAGCTTAAAATCCAACCAAAACGGGATCCTTTCAAATATGAAAATTTATCGATTGATGTTTTAAATGAACCAGTAGCAACTTTTATAGAAGACACTTTATACATTAGAGATATATACGCAGATAAAAAGAAACGGCCAACGGATAAGTTTGACTTTAGATTGAGATTAAATGCATTGGCTCAAGAAAAACTGTTTGCACTTCATGCACGAGAATTGGATATCCATAAAGAGAATGAAGTAATAGATGAATTGCAAAATATATATGATTCTCAGTTGAGAAATGAACTTTATCATCAGGAAGTAAAAATAAAAGCAGATAATAAAATTGAATTAATTTCTGATGAAGAAATAAAACAATTATCACGATTCGAATTAAGACGATTACATTTAGATATAGAGAAAGATTTTCGCCAATTACTTGAAGCTGAAATGAAGGAGAAATTCAAATTGGAGATCAATGATCATCAAATGGAAAATGCTCTTCAAATTGCATTAAGAAAAAAGAAACTGCAAAATATGGAAATGGTATCAAAATAGTCATATGTTTAGAAGTATTGTAAAATATATAATATTTCTATTATTTATTTCTAGTTTAGTTTTTTCCGGGTCAACAGGAAAAATTGGCGGGAGAATAGTGGATAATAAAACAGGAAAGCCATTAGCGGGTGTCAATGTAATTGTAACCGGTACCGGAATTGGAGCTGCTTCCGGGCTCGACGGCAGTTATATGATTATCAATGTTCCCCCAGGTACATATTCTATAAACGCTACAATGATCGGATATAAAAAACATAATGTCACAAATGTGATTGTTTCAGTTGATCGAACAACCAGAATAGAAATAGAATTAAGCGAAACAGTAATTGCGGGTGAAGAAGTGACTGTTATAGCAAAACGAAAAAACGTGGAACTCGACCGTACAAATACTGCTTCGTACATTAATCGTGAAGAGATAGAGAGCTTACCTGTTTCTACCGTGGATGATATATTACAGCTGCAGGCTGGTATTGTTTCTGATGCTGGGGGGAATCTGCATATCAGGGGCGGTCGATCCCGTGAAATCGCTTATATGGTTGATGGTGTTCCAGTCACCGACACTTATAGTCAGTCTGGTGGTTCCATGGTCAGTATTGAAAATAATTTTATCAAAGAACTACAAGTAATAACTGGAACGTTTAACGCTGAGTATGGGTCTGCTCAATCTGGGATCGTGAACGTTGTTACTAAAATTCCCGGGTCAAAATATGAAGGTTCCATTGAACAGTTATTAGGGAGTTTTTATTCTCCGGGACATCCTCAATATATCGGTTTGAGCACCTTCCAGCCTACCTCAGAAAAAGAAATGAAGATTTCAATTTCAGGTCCATTATTAAACTTGAAAAAATCAGGTAAGGTAGGATTTTTTCTAAATGGTCGTTTTGTAGATTCAAATGGATGGTTAAATGGCCAGCGCCGATACATGCCGGAAGACGGGTGGGAAATTGAGGTTTACCGGGAATGGTATTCCGCAACTTATGATCCAAAAGATCCGCTAATCATTCCCCTGCCAGACTCACTCCATACGGGTGATGGGAATATTGTACCTATGGACTGGGAAAAAATGATGAGTTTGAACTTTAAACTTGTTTACCAGCCATCACCAAAACTGACCTTTTCTGTTAATTCATTTTATAATGATTCATATGGCAAAGGATACAGTTCATCTTGGAGGTTTTGCCCGGATGGTAATGCCTCATGGGTAGATCAGAGCATGTCTTCCATGCTTATTATTACTCACAGTCCTTTTGAAAATTTGTTTTACAATTTGAGATATTCATTTCAAAAGTCTGCGTCCCAACGATATGCGTTTGAAAATGCAGATGATCCCCGCTATCAAATCACAGCAGTTAACGCCTGGGACCCCGGGAAATTATCCGGTTATGATTACGGAGGAATCTACAGTTGGGACAGAAGATCAGATGAGCAGTTTATCCATTTAACCAATGGTGATATTACCTGGCAAATAAATAATATTATCGAGGTAAAGGGCGGTTTTGAAGCAAAAACATATACCCTGCACTATTTGAATGCCCCCATGCGTGAAGTATTAGGCTATGAAACTATGCAGTTTCCATGGTCAAGGTCTGAAATATTTGATTTTGAGATTCCATATGTAATGTTTCGGGACTCCACAGCAAAATATGAATTTGGCAACCTGCGTTTACGGGAAACCCATCCAGATAGTTTATCAGATCACCTGTTTTACACAGATTACACCCGGGAGCCCATGGAAGCGTCCGGATTTGTCCAGACAACCCTTGAACTGGGCAAGGTTATCCTCAATGCTGGCATAAGACTGGATTATTTTTGGCCCAATGATCGCTGGGCACCAGATTATTCAGTTGTATATCCAGAATTTGTCGGGGCAGACGGTTACTATGAACAGGCAAAAAGAAAATACAAATTCAGTCCGCGCTTCGGTCTCTCTTTCCCCATCTCAACAACAGGAGCACTAAGATTATCCTATGGTCATTTTTTCCAGATACCAAGTTATGAAAAAATGTATCAAAATCCGGTTCTCCCCCATTATAATCAATTTAGTATTATTGGAAGTCGGATCGGAAATCCCAACCTGAAACCGGAAAACACTGTCCAATATGAGGTCGGATATCAGCAGGAGCTAACAAGCAGTTTGGCCATGGAATTGTCGGTCTTCCACAAAGATATCAAGGACTTGCTGGGTATAGAAATATTAACCCTGAGCAATTCTTCCACCTTTTACAGATATATAAACAAAGAATATGGAAATTCATCGGGTGTTACCCTTGCATTTAATTATACTGCACCTGACAGAAAATTTGTTACTGGTATTGATTACACCTACATGCTGGCAAAGGGTAGTGCATCCAGTCCGGAAATGTTGCGGGATATCAGTATTTTATCCGGTCCGGGTATGGGATCTTATACTATTGCGGTTAGAAAAATAAACTATTTAGACTGGGATCAGCGTCATTCATTGAATACTACAATTTCCTATAGACCTAATAATAAGTGGAACATCGGTTTAGTAAGCCAGTTGGGATCTGGTTTACCCTATAGCCCTTCAACATTAGATCCATCTATATCATTGCCAGGAGGAGAGTGGGATAATGCTGGAAGAAAACCTGTGCGCTGGGGTACAGACTTAAAACTAGTAAGGTCTTCTACAATATTCGGTTATAAAAACAGTATAATATTGAATGTGTTTAATCTCTTCAACCATTTGAATGAAAATAATGTAAGAAGTATAACTGGCCGGGCTGGACCAAATGCATATCCTCCTGAAATTGACAGGAAAAGGAATAATCGAATCTTAAAGATAGGTGAATTCACCTTAGACGAAGCCAATTATAATCCTACAGATTATTCCCGCCCTAGATTAATTCAATTAGGAATCATGGTTCAATTTTGATGTTTCAAAAAAATGTATAGCATACGCAACCATTTAATTTTTATTTCTATCGTTGCAATAAATGTGATCAGTATTCTAAATGCTCAATTTGATCCGGGAGATATCGCATATGAAACTGATGTTAATAGAAGAGGATCTACTGCTGGGGCTATGTTGGAAATTGGTGTTGGAGCAAGGGCAGAAGCTCTGGGTGGTGCATTCGTGGCAATCGCTGAAGACCCATCAGCATTATATTGGAACCCAGCAGGTATAACTAAAATAAAATCGCTTTCTCTGCAAATTACCAAAACAAATTGGTTTATTGATACATACTTTAATGTTATGGATTTGGTGATTCCCATCCCCTCATCCCGCTCGACCCTAGGTCTTCATATTGCGTCTCTGGATTATGGTGAAAACCCTGTACGAACTGTTTTCAGACCCAAGGGGACAGGAGAATATTATTCGGCAATGGATTTATGCACTGGGATTTATTGGGCATATTTTATTACTCCCAATATATCTACTGGGCTCGGAGCAAAATATTTTAATCAGCGGATCTGGCACGAATCAGGATCTGCAATTGTAGCTGATGTTTCAATCTTTTTCAACACACCATTAAAAGGATTCCGTCTTGCGGGTACAATAAGTAATCTGGGGCCTGAATTCAAACTTGATGGACGGGATTTGACCAGAAGTATGGATATTGATGGAAGAAAGGATGATTATTTCAATATCGATAATGTCCCAATTCAATTGAAAACAGAAAAGTACCCCCTACCAGTTTTATTTCGATTTGGCTTAGCATATGAACTCGAGTTTGGGGAAAAGAATTCTTTGCAGACAGCCATGAACTTTAACCACCCCAGCAATAATGTCGAAACAGTCGATGTGGGTTTTGAAGCAAAATTTTTTAACACATATTTTTTACGGGCAGGTTACCATTCCCTTGGCGCTGACTATGCTGCAGACGGGCTTACATTGGGCGGCGGCTTAAAATATAAATTGTTTCATTCAATGATGCTTACCGTCGACTATTCATGGTCTGACTGGACCATCCTTTCATCGGTTAGTCGACTAACAATCGGCATCAGCGCAAATTGATTATGACGATTTTAAAACTGAAGCCATATAATAGCTGGTATGTTTTTCATCTTGTAATAATCCTGAGTGTGTCTGGTTCATTATTTTCGCAGGGGCTTGATGATACACAATACGACACCCACCCTATGCACTGGGCAAGGTTTTGGGCGCGTGGCATCTTTGATCGAAACTTAATTTATACGCCTGTGTGGAATATCGGAAATATTACCGATTCCCATGTGGAACCTAATCAAACAATGAGATGGCCCGGAAGTGAAGGGCTGTCATATGGCAATTACTTTAATTTTTATGTGGGTACACTTGTTACAGATATGTCTCAATTTGAAGGACAAGTAATACCGGAACAGTGGGATGGAGAACAATTTCCTATTTTAAGTGATGCGTTTTTACCTCATGTGAGCCAGCATTCAGTAGCTCAATTATCATCAGACCGCACACACCAGCAGATTTGGTCCCCTATACCCGGTTTTTATAATGATGGTATAAATGGATTTATTTGGGGTATAAATGAAGATACCAACCGTGATGGAGAGTTGGCTCCTTCTGAAGATATAAATTTTAATGGGAAGCTGGATTATCATCTTGAGCCTCCGGAAAGCATCATAAAGAGCCTGGCCATGAGTACAGATAGCCGTACCTGGCCAGAATACTGGCCAGGGGGCACATATGCTGGTGATACAAGGTTTCATTTTGGGCGCCCTCCCCGAACAGAAAATGCTGGGCTTCGTGCTGGTTTGTGGAATGGTGAATATGGTGCAAAAACGATTGCCGATCAGGAATCATATTATATGATGGATGATCATGAAAATGACCACTGGAATGACTATAAAACTGAAAAATATTGGCCTTTAAAAAACCCGGATGGAACCCCCAATACAACACCTTGGAAAGATGGAGGAATTGCTGGTGCAGGACTAGAAATTGAAGCCCGTACATATGCGTGGTTTCATCCTCTGGCAGAGGATTTGGTGGTTTCTGTTTATAAAATCCACAACTATAGCGACTATGAACTGCCCAGGTTAATTGCGGGTACATTTGCTGATGCAAATGTTGCTGGACAGGGGGATTATAATCGAACTGATTATATTGTGGCAACATTTGATCATGAAGGTGAAGGTGGACGTTTAGAATTTGATATTATGTATCAATGGTATGCATTCCCGGAACAATTAGATACATATCAAAAAATTGGTGTATTTGGATTCGGATTCCTTGAAAGCCCCGGTGTAGCATATAATAATATCGATGATGATGCAGACGGTCTAATTGATGAATCCATGGCAGACGGCATTGATAATGATGGCGACTGGTTCCCTTTCGCAGATGTCGGACTCGATCGGGTTGGCCCAGATGATGAGGATTACAGCGGCCCGGATGAAGATGGTACCGAAAATAATGATCAATGGGATACTGAAGATATAAATCTAAATGGTGCACTTGACACCGGGGAAGATGTTAATGAAAATGACCGCCTCGACTATGAGCCGGAAGGAAATGATGTTGGATCTGATGGTATTGGACCCAGTGAGTATGGGTGGACCGGGCCAGACCCAGATGGCACTGAATGCAATGGTGAGATGAATGATGGTGAGTCCAACTTTGATCGGACAGATATAGATGAACAAGACCAAGCAGGTTTAAAACACGTTTATGTATATGAATGGAACAAAGACCTAAAGAGTGATAATCTATTCTGGGTCAGGTATCTGAATCAGGAAGGAATTGATATCGAAGAAACCGATGATAATATATCGTTTACTTTTGGTGCCCGAAATATCAAACTTGGAAAAGATGAGTGGAAACGGTTTACAATTGCATTGCTTATGGGAGAGGATAATGATGATATAGTCCGAAATAAATCAACGATGCAGAAAATATATAATAACAATTATCGATTCCTAACCCCCCCTATTCGCCCGACCGTCATTTCGACAGCCTTTGATAAAAAAGTTGTTTTATATTGGGATACGGAAGCGGAATTTTCTAAAGACCCCTACTTTGGATATGATTTTGAAGGGTATCGTGTTTATAAAAGTACAAACCCCAAATTTCTGGATATTAAGACGATTTCTGATGCATTCGGGAATGTAATACTAATGAAACCTCTAGCAATATATGATAAAATTGACGGTCTTAAAGGGCCCCATCCTATTCCATTTCCATCTTTGGGTGTGCATTATGATATGGGGAAAGACGAAGGCCTGAAACACTCTTATGTAGATACACTAGTTGATAATGGGAGGCTCTATTATTATGCTGTTACATCAATAGATGCCGGGAATGATTATGATTTTTATGATAGGGGCCTGGTATCTGAATACTATCCAATGCAAGCAATGCCAAGTGAGTCCCCATTTAATATTACGGTTAACCCACTTGGAAAAATTGTTTTTCGGGATCGCAATACAGCTGTTGTAGTGCCAGTAGAAACGTCGGCAGGTTATTCAGATCCAATAGTTGATTCTACCCGTATAGGACATGTATCAGGCTTTGGCAGGGGTATCAGAAATATGAATAAAATACAGGTTTACAACCGAAATAATGTAAAGATCGGCAATGAATATGAACTGACTTTTTCTGATAATGAATGGTTAGAGGATTTATACAGCCCTTATGAGTTCGGAACCGTAAATGGAATAAGGTGTATGAATGTCACAACTGGAGACACACTTTTTAACTTTTTTGAAGAGGATTATAGAGATTTTATTTTGAATGCTCTTCCTATTATTGAACGTACGGTTTATCAGGGTCTTCATTTTGATTTCAGGTGGCCTCTTCCAAGTTCTTGGAATGATAGAACCCGAGGTATAGACATTGTAAAATGGAATGACAAAGGTCGTACTACCCACGAGTGGAAAAAGTGGGCAACCGATACTGAATCAAATTTAAGGGTTGATCGAATAGAACTGCCGGTGAATTATATCCCTTTGCCCTTTGATTTTGAAATAAGAGTAGAAGATGAAGCAGGTATTGATACATCCATCAGCCCCTTTCCCCCGCTGATTCCTATTTATCCATTGAATTTCACAACCTGGAATGTTACCGATCCAGATAATCCGCAGCAAATGAAAGTGCAATTTCACTATGATGTACATTATACGACACTTGAAAATAATCCTGAGATTATTGGACAATTATGGGATAGTACTCGAGTCATTATTACCTTTCCAACTAATGATGAAGATGAAAGTTATAATCTTTCCTGGTCGTTGCGATTTTTTAAAAACCCTTTTGATTCATTAAATGCAGTTATTCCGCCGGTTCCCGGTGACATTTACAGATTTAAAACAATAAGAAACCCCAGTCGAGGAGATGTCTATCAATTCACTGTTGAAGGCGGAGAATGGATTCAGGAACAGGCGGTAGAAGAAATGAAAAATATATATGTTGTACCAGACCCCTATGTTGTTGCCAGCGGTTTTGAATCTATTTATGATTTTGGCGGCAGGTCAGCACGAAAGGTTGAATTTGTGAATCTGCCCCCCCGGTGCGAAATAAGCATCTTTACCGCCAGCGGTAAACTGGTAAAAAAAATAAAACATGATACGAGTGAAGAATATGGTAGGCACGAATGGAATCTTACGTCTGAAGATGGACCTGAAATTGCATTTGGTATGTATTTCTTTGTCGTTGAAGCAAAAGGCATAGGGGTAAAAAGGGGAAAGTTTGCCGTTATTAAATAGAGCAGAAGGAAACTATCCAAGGGCCTCAATAAACTATTAATTATAATCACCACAATACGTTCATGAAGAATGTTGTATATTTTTTTATTTTAGGGGCCATATTGTTCTTAAAGATATCGTGTAGAAAACAAACGCATTTTGGATCATCAAAAGACAATATAATTGCAATAGTTGGTGATTATAATATTACCGTCAACGAATTTAAAACGAGTTTTGAGCTGGGTTTTTCGCAATTGAAAATGGGGAATAATCCCCGGAGGGCCTATCTAAACCATATGATTAATGAAACATTGCTCTCACTGGAGGGAACTCGTTTGGGTTATAATCTGAACCCGTATGTACAAAAAAGAGTGACACAGAGGAATTATTCAAACTTGTTGGAAGCATTTTATATGGCCAATGTCCATAGAAAAGTAAGAATATCTGAAGAAGATATTCAAAATGCGATCCAGAAATCATCTGTTAAATGGAGGATGTTGATCTGGCCCACCCCATCCCTAGTATCTGGCGAAAAATCCTATAATGTAGCTCGTCAATCTACACTGGTAGAATATGTATCTGTACAGCTTGCAAAGAGTGAATTTAAAATAGAAAGCATTGAGGATTTTGAAACAGACTGGCTTGACTACCTGGATATACACCCAATGTATTTGAAAACAATTTCTGATTTAGAAATTGGGAAAGTATCAAAGCCTGTTCCTTATGGTGACGGATATGCCTTGTTTCAAATACTGGATATACATCGTGAAGGTGTATTGGCTGATGAATTAAAATTTGGTCCTCGACGAAAACGTATCAAGGCTAGGCTACACAATATCCAGGCCGACAGTATATCAAGCGCCTTAATGGATTCAGTCTTAACACCATTTGATGTCAGAGTAAAGGGCGATGTATTGGAAGATTTTACCAATGCATTATTTCAATGGTATAACGATGGGTTGCCAAACAAAGGTACAATTATTTCTCATGTAGAAAATATCTCGGGAACTTCAAAACCGTATTTGATCCAAATAAATAAATTGCTGAATAAAACACTTGTTTCCAGCAACCAATGGAAAAAGAATGTTAGAGATTATTTAAAGTATATGAATTATTATCGCAGAATACTGAAGGAGAATATTCAATCAATTGAAACATTTCGGATCGCCCTAATAACAGAAATAGGACGAATGGTGAAAAATGATACTTATACCAATATTGCAAAACGAGACAACCTTGGCAATTCGGATAAAATATTAAATGATATCAAATTATGGACTAATAAATGGACCTACGATAGTTACCGCTATACTATTGTGAAAGAATTAGATGTTACTCATGAAGAAATGTTAACATATTTTAAAACGAGTTGGAGAGAGCTTGATTTGGCTGATGTAGACACCACCAGGTTTTATAAATATGAAAAGGATATTTATAACGCGATACTATTCGAAAAACATCAGGAGACTCTTGCCAAGAAATTATCAGATTTAAAAAATAGGTATCCTGTCCGGATTAACGATGACCTACTTGATACGCTGAAACTTGCTGATAGTTATAAAGATATTCAAACATCCTTGTTTGTACGAAAAAGTTTCACAGGAGAGGTTGCCGTACCAACAGCCGATATGCAATGGATATCATTTTAAAAAGATATGTTTCATGGGTGGTATTCAACCACTATTTAATCTTTTAAGGAGTTTAAGATGTTGCTTGAAATTGTTTTTGTTATCTTTTCTTTTTCATTTGCACAAGTAAGCAGCAATGGTCAATTCTTACAGGAAACCGTTACTGTTTTTACATTAGATGATGGACTTCCTGAAACAGTATTTTCGGAGATACGACTTGATGAACCAAAAAATATTGTAGCCGTTTCTGATGAGGGGGAATTTATTTTTGATGTTGACAAGTGGAAGAATGTTACGAAATCATCATCTAGATTAACGGAACAGAAAAACAACTCTCATGAAAATATTTTATCCAAAATTAAATACCTGAATCAGGTTTACATTGGAAAGAAGAATGGATTATTTATTTTAAATGAGATTGAAGATGAATTGATTGAAATTTTTCCGAGAGATAGGAATTATTCTTGGAAATTGTCCAATGTTAATGTTTTGCATGTAGACTTCAAAGATCGTTTATGGTTTGGATCAGATGAAGGAGTAGGATATTATTACAATGGTCAATGGAAACTCTTTACAGGAAAGGAAGGATTGCCATTTAAATATTTTACATGTATAGCGGGTGCCCCGGATGGAGAAATTTGGTTTGGTACTAAGAAAGGGGCAATCAGAACAGATGGGAAAAATTTTCACTATCGTTTTAGTAGAAGATGGTTACCAGATGATTATGTGAATGATATACTGGTAGAGAAAGACGGTACCGTCTGGCTAGCAACAAATAATGGGGTAAGTCGGATCATTTTTCAGTCAATGACCCTGGAAGAAAAAGCAAATCTATTTACAGAACAAGTTGAATCTTATCATAATAGAATGGGTTTTATAGCACAGAATCGATTAAAGATACGTTATGATAAAAACTCGTGGGAGCCTGCCATTTCAGATAATGATGGAACATATACAGCTATGTATGGTGCTGCCCAAGCATTCCGCTATGCTGTTACTGGAAATTTAGAAGCAAAGAAGTTGGCCAAAAGGAGTTTTAATGCCTGTAAATGGCTGGTTGATATCACTCACGAAAAAGGGTTTCCTGCAAGAGTTATAATCCCAATCGATTGGCCTGAACCAGTAAATAAACAATATGATCAAGAATATAATATAAGAAAACAGAAAGAAGATCCTTTTTGGAAAAATATTATTCCAAGATTTGTTAAAAGCAAAGATGGGAAATACCTTTGGAAGTGTGATACAAGTTCAGATGAATTATCCGGGCATTATTTTTTCTATGGTATTTATTATGATTTGGTTGCCGATACTGAAGAGGAAAAAAAATTGGTAAGAGAAGTGGTTCGCGATATAACAGATCATTTGATCCGCCACGGATTTTTACTGCGTGATCACGATGGAAAACCAACCCGTTGGGCTAACTTTTCTCCAGAATTTCATAACTCTATCTGGGGCTGGGATCAGCGCGGATTGAATTCGATGATGTTATTGTCATTCCTCAATGTTGCTCATCATGTTACAGGTGATAAAAAATATTTAGAAACTGCAGAAATGCTGCGCAATAAATATGCTTATCACATCAATGCGATGCAATCCAAAATGTTTTTCCCGCCCGATGATGTAGTGCCCTGGGATAATAATTTATGCTTGATGAGTATCTATGGTCTGATGAATTATGAAAAAGACCCAGAACTTATAATGATGTACCGGGAGAGTCTGGAAAATTCATGGCTGCACATCAGTAAACAAAAAAGTGCCTTTTGGAATACGCTCTATGCTGCACTGTCTACGCGATTCAATAAAATGGTTGATTCTGGGATATATGATTCGGGAAAGTATTTTCCTGCTGCGGGCAACTATGCACACTTTACAGCAGATGAGTTTTATAAAACTGATTACAAGCACGATGACATCATCGAAACGCTGCAAAAAGTACCTTTGGATTTGATTGGATACAAGATGGATAACCGGCACCGATTGGATATTGTTTTTGATCCAACACCGGGTCAGGTGGTTAACGAAGGCTGGCGTCCGGTGAATCCCGCACGCCCTCAAAATGTTTTTGAAAAAGCTGAAGATTATCGATTGAAAGTCGGCTGGCATGTAAATGGCAGTGCTTTACCAATTGATGAACGCTGTCATGTGCGTCTCGACCGTGATGGTTTTGCATTGGATGCAACAGAGGGCAACGGTTATTCAGAGCATGAAGGAACGATTTATTTACTGCCATATTATATGGCGCGTTACCATGGAATTATTAACTAGTTCTCTAATTGATATGAAAAAGTTTTATAAAAGAGATACCCATATTGATGATGGATTTGCAATCATTTTCATTTTAAAAGGAGATTATAAATGCGTATAAGGATAGTAATATTAAACATCTCACTATTACCAGTAATCGTTTGTGCACAAAACGGTATCGTGATCGATGGTCAATTTGATGACTGGTCCGCTATTTCTAGTGCAGTGATTGATTCGGCCGATGATGTGCATGATACTGATGGTTATCCGGAGGGAGGTTCGCCATCATATGTAGAATATTCCGACGTTGATATCATTGAAGTGAAATTTACGAATGATGCAGAAAATTTATATGGATATATAAAAGCAACGGGTGAAATAGGCCGAACATCATCTGATACACTTGGACATGAAAAGAAGGGCCGCTATTATTTTATTTTCACGATTGATGTGGATGATAACGACACAACAGGGTATCAACTCAAAGATGGCGGATACTATCCTGACAGCCGCGGTTATGATATGAATATGGAAGTCGAATTCTATAACGGAGGTTTTAATACGGGTCATTATATCAATCATGAATTTACCAGTGAAGAAGAAGCCCAAACTCAAGGACTGGTAGATCTGGAGAATGGCATAGTCAATCTAGCTCCCGGCTCTTATGACTATTATACTCAATGGGTTACATTTGAAGATTCAAGCTATGTAGTAGTTGAGGATCGAGGACCTGTGTATCAGGGAATCATCACAATTGCTGTTTCAGAAGATGGGCATGAAGCAGAAATAAAAGCACCTATGTGGGGATTCCTCAATACTCCAGATGGTGACAGGATTATTGATGTGGGTCAATATATCGATATTTCTGCATCTCTGGAAGGCAGTGGTGAATTATCAGAATCTGCTGCTAATGCCGGATACACTCCGGGAAGCCATTCTGTCTGGGGTTCGGATACGGCTGAACCATTTCATTATTTTGTTACTGGAAACCCAATGAGTATATCAGAAAATATGAGCCAACCAACACAACTTACTTTGAATCCAAATTATCCTAATCCATTTAACTCTGCAACAACAATTAGTTATTATTTGCCACACATTGAAACAATTTCATTAAAAATATATGATATTACTGGAAGAGAAGTAATAACACTGGTTAACGCAAAACAAACAGCCGGTACACATCATACATCATGGAATTCCCAAGACAAATTTGGTCAAATACTATCATCAGGTATTTATATTACAGTACTCGAAGGAAAAAAATTAAAAAAAATTCAACCGATGATTTTTGTTAAGTAGCCCGGCATTATATTAATAGCGAGGTTTTTTTACTTTTTAATCAACCAAACTTCACTTAACCTGGATTGCTGACGCCAGTTGATTTCCGGCTCATGAGGAATATCAAAAGTCAGCGTGATGGAACCATTCTTATAGAGTGATTTCGGAATGAAAAATTCCTTGATCTCGCCAATGCCTTTTTCATCAATGGTAGGGTAAATACGTTCGTTATTAACTCTTACTAAGCACTGACCATAGCCGGTCGTGCGTAAAATATAAGTTGCGGATTTGTCCAAATGATTATACTGGAGTCCAATTGGCCAGTCCATTTTACTTACCCAGGTCTGCCGTACACGTGCCATGCCATCATCCCACCACATAAAATCCGGATTCGGATTAGTTTGCATTAGTGGATCTTCTGATAATGGTTTTCCACGCAAAACTTGGTCTGATTTTGCCACATTCCCGATATCATCATAAAAACTACCGGGACCAGGATTTTCCCATTTGCGGATAATATCCAATCGGGCGATTTTATCTTCTTCTGAATCCAATTTTTGAATTTCAACAAACTGGTCTTCTACCCACCAACGGTTATTGAGGGGATAATCAATATAGTCTAACACAGCACTGCGTTCCGGATTGTGTGCACTGTAGTTCAGGATACTGCTTTGATATCCAATGCTCTGGTTCAACTGCTCGCACAATTCAATAATTTTTTCTCTTAGATATGGATAAATTTTCTTTTCATCTGCTTGGGAAAAGATAACTCTAGCTTTGTCCATCGCTTTTTTAGCACCTATTATTTCCGCTTCACCAAGAATTTCATTTACTTCTTTTTCCAGTCTTTGTTCATAATCCAGCCGTACTTTTATGTAAGCATCGTAATGTGCTTTGAGTTGTAATAATTGCCACCGCCAGTTGTTTTGAAGTTCAGGTTTTGATTTGCCTAATGCTTCAAAAGTTTGAAATGTTGTGAATACGTTTGGATTATTTTGTAGAGGTCCGTCCCAATTTTTTTCAAGATTGAAAATACTATTTGCAATATTAATTGATGCATCCACTCCAAAAAAGAATCGAACGTAATCTAATATAATTGAGTATGGTTGCAAATCTTTGTCCCATCCCAACATACTGTACACAATTTTATTTACATCATCATGGATTCCATCGGAATATGTGATATAACCATCAATGAATTCTTGATTATGTCGAAAAATTGTACTGTAATACACCGGTTCTGGATTTGTGCCTTCTCGGCCAGACGTGAATGCAATGGCGGGATCAAGCCAGGGAGTGGGATACTGACTTCGGACAGTATGTGTAATATCAGGATAATCTCGAAGTTTATATTTTCCAGGTAAACGTCCCCGTATGTAAGGCAATGGTGGACTTGCTGGTCCGCCTACAGCGCCGCCAAACCAATCCGGCTTATGTTCCACAATCCAGTCAAAAAAATAATTGATTTCTTTTTCATTAAATCCTTGAAGTGACATCCAAATCTTTGCAGAGGGATGATATATTTTCAAAATAACTGACAAGTCTGCCAAAAAGGGCATTACATGTCTTGGATGATTATCGCCGGGGTCTCCCCCGGGAAAAAAGACTGCATCCAGTTTTGGAGACTCTTTATAAAAGGTTTCATGCTCCAGAAAATGAGCTGCCCGCTTCTCCGGATTGCTTAGATCAACCGTAGCAGGCGTCCAGACCCAATACTCCATACCGTATTTTGAGCAGATGTTACTCAAAGCACGATTCATTTCCATCCTTGAAATGGGCATTATATCATTGTCTCCACCAGATAGGGGAATGTTTTCAATAGCATTTACACCAAAGATGGCCAATTCCCGGATATACTGATCATACACTTCCGGTGTCCATGCGTCATAGGAATTGGATAAAGGGCGGTAACCCAGTTGATGCCCGCGGATTTTATGGTAAGGGGATGATGCAATATTTAAGGGGTCTCGTAAAATGATTTTCCCAGGTACCATCTCTAAGGTTCGTAGAAATTTTCCAATTCCATTCAAAATACCTTTCGATCCGTATCCACCAATGCCTATTTCATTATTTTTAGTTATTATCCCGTAGCTTTCGTCATTATATGAGCGAAGTTTAATAGATAACGGAGTTATATTAGAAAACTCTGGTTTCAGATTGAGTATAGTTATTATAAATCCACTCTTTGGTCTTTTTGTTACAATATTCCATTTAATTCCTGTTCTTTTTTCCACTTCTTCTATCAAGATGTTAACGGATGATTGTTCGATTAAAGATAGTTCCCCATCCCGAGTGACGATAGTCGCGTATGTTAAATCGATAAAACCTGAATTGGTCAATCCATTTTGTTTTGTTTCACGTGAATACAATAAAAATGAAAAAAGGAGTGGGTATAATAATAACCGTTTGAATCGAAATTGATAATGGAATGATTTCAAGTTCAAACATGATGAACTAAATCCAAACTTCAACCCAAGTTTAGGGGTTACTTTTATTATATTACCCATTTAACCGACAATACCTAGGTCAAATAATTTTTTTATTTCGGCTTAAGTAAAACCTATTTCCAGTAAAATTTCTTTTGAATGTTCCCCAAGCAGTACACCTATATGCCTATATTTTGTTTCTGATAACGAGAATTTTATGGGGTTGCCAATTTGCTTTTTACAGGAATCACTTTCTGCAGGAACATCCACTACCATCTCGCGGGCTTTTAGTTGGGGATGAAGCACTGTTTCAGCAAATGTTAATACCGGTTCAACACAAGCATCCGCAGCTGAAAACGTTGCACACCATTCGTCATAGTTTTTTTGCTTAAATATGTTCGAAATCTGCATTTTTAATTCTTTCCCGTTTTTTCCATAATCACCTAAATTTAAATAACTGGTTAATTTTATAAGCTGTTATGTTACCATCACAGCCATTTTTGATTAAATTTCCAGCTCCGGCATATAGACTATTTTCCGTCGGCCCGCGAAGGATACCATAACCACAGGTAAAATTATATTTTCCCGCTATGTTAAAGTCCAACGTGGTTTTCAGCAGTATATTCCCATAGCAACCAAACCAAAAATGGTCTTGGACAAAGGTTGCGGTCTGAATCCCTAACCTCGTCCAGCCACTCTTGATCACATGGTGCTTTATAAAATTGAATTTTAAATCGTACTCGTACACATAATTTTCCTCCAATCCCTCAGGCAATCCACCCACGACTATGAATCTCCCTTTGCAGTACGCTATGCCACCTGCCCCATACTTGACCTCATGCACCTTGTGTTTGGATAGCAGCGAAAGATTTTTGGCACTGTAAACATAAACCCAGTTGTCTGCATTACCTTTAGGATCATTGAATGCACCGAAATTCACCGCCACATATAGTTTCCCATCTAGGTAACACAAATCTCCATGATGACTGGGGACTTTAATCTTTTTTAATGTCTTACCGTGCAAATCAGTTTTTACTATAGTAGTAGTAAAACTCCAATAAAAACTCCCATCATCCCGGCACACCCCCTGTAAATGATGAGGGTATTTGCCCTCGCATGTAATAGTATTTCCGAATTTTTCATTCCTAGCGGTAATTTGTTTATACTTTGATAAATTAACCTCAGTCAGGGTATTTTGCCTAAATACTAAAATAGTAAGGATTATTAGTGATAGTACTTTTTCCATGATAAGCCTAAATCTACCTATCCACCCACAAACAAAAAACCCCGGATGACCGGGGCTTGATGTTGTGAAAAAGGAAAATCTATTTTAGCAGTATCATCATCTTCGTTTGCCTAAACTCTTTCACTTGTATCATGTGCAAATAGATACTACCACAAACAAAAAAAATCCCTCTAGAGGAGGGGCTTTAAATAAATCTTAATATTAAATCACTTACTTAATTTTTTCTAATCTATTTCATCGGCACCCTGAACAACCTTATTTCATTCGAATTATTCTCGTTTGATACTTCTGCATAAATCCATATTTCGCCATCAACCCATAACCAGTCTGAGTATCTCCATGTATAAAAATTACTTGGTGTAGTGCTGATAGCTATTGGTGAAGCTATTGTCAAATCAGTGATATTATGCATGTCAAATGTAAATCCGAATCCTGTTCCAAGGTTATATACCGGATCATACCACTGCGTACTGGATCCTTCATATACAAAAAGGTAACCTACTCCCAAAGGTAATACTGCAGCTGGGCGAATAAAGAAATTATGCCATCCGCTCAGATCCATTACAGGCTGGTTTATATCACCAACAGGTTCCCATTTTTCTCCATCTTCGCTGGAATAATGAAAGATTCTTTCATTTTTTCTTACATACCCGATAATATAACAGTGGTATTTTCCTTGTGCGTGTATTATAAACGGGTCTTTATATTCAATAACAGAAGCGTCCCTTGTATACATTTTTTCAGGTGCCTGTATGACTGGTTTTGCTGACTTTGGATCTATTTTTGTAGGGTCATCAGCATCATCAAATTTAATAATTGACCAGGGACCTTTTTGCCATGGTCCACATGCATATAGCTTAAACTTTTTTGTAACGGGATCAATAACGAGAGCTGGTCTTTCAAATCCTGGGATTGGAACTTCTTCTCTTCTAATCCTGTGAACTTGATTAAAATTTATTCCGTCCTTGCTTTTCAGGATACGTATTTCATACCCTCTGAGTCCTCTCGGATATTCCGGAGATCGCATACGTGCAGCCATCCAAAAAATACCTTTATCATCTTTCACTACAGTAGGAGCTCCTGCCCACCATTCAGGTGCATCCTTGTCAGGTCTTAAAACAACATCATATTTGTTGAAATTCTCCGCAATAGTGGAAAGTTCAGCTGCTATTTCAGGAACAGGGCCTTTCCAGCCAGAATCTTGTGAAATGATTATACCTATTGATATAAAAAGTATGCTGATAATTAATTTGTGTAAATATCTCATAATTAAGCTCTGAAATTCAAATTTCCTCAAAGTTAGCAATACATTCTTACTATCCGCATCTTAAATAAACCTTAAATTTTTCTGTAAGGTTTTTGGAGACCCCCACAACAACCAAAAAACCCCGCTGGGTAGTCCCTATACCAACACGTCGTCCCTTCACCCATGTCCGTCACAGCCACACGCTATGATTAATTTATCTAAATTTACTCTTGGACAAAAGTTTCTACACCAACGTCATTTGGTCCTATAAACAATCCATAGACGATGCCGTCGTCTGTTATGGCCACTTCGGATTCACTGTGTTCAATTGCGGAGTAAGCCCAAGAGGTAATAAAGCTACCGTTGTTGTTGAATTTCATTATACTTAAATGTTTGCCTTCACCTAACCCTTCCATAGCACCATCATAGCCACCTTTGCTTCGCACAGATAAGTATGCATTACCCCACTTATCACCGCTTACACTGTGGAAATACACTGCACCATCCGGTGGATCCCCATAACCAAAGTCCGTAATAAAATCGCCCTCAGGACTGAATTTTTGGGTGGGTCCATAATACCCGGTTACAAACACATCTCCGGCACGATCTACAAAAAGACCATGTGGTGCATTAAATTGACCCTTTGCTAAACCTTCTTCTCCCCAGTCAAAAAGCGAAGTCCCGTTTTTATCATAGACTTTCACAGCCATGTTATCCACATCTACAACAAATAAACGACGGAGATGATCAAAGTCCATACCGTGTGCACGTAGTAACATGCCTTGCCAGCGCCCTTTTTCAGCAAAAATCTTTTGGAACTCACCTTTGTGGTTCCATACCTGTACACGCGGTCTGTCCCCTTTGCTGTCAGTAACAAAAATGCGTCCTTCCACATCGCTGGTTACTTCTCGTGGTTCATTCACTTCTCCGGGCTTACTACCAGACCCATCATCAATACGTTCAATGAAATCGCCTGTTGTTGAATAACGCAACACGCTTGATGATCCTCTGTCTGCGATTAGTATGTTGCCTTCTTGATCCAGACCGATTCCATGCGGACCGGACATGCGCGCATCCGGGTCATCTTTTTTTTCGGACCAAATGTGAATCGGCTTATACTTGGGTTCTTCTTCACCAATGATAACCGTGGCAAACAAAAATCGGTTCACAGCCTCAGGGACTTCAGCGCAAATGTGGATCTCTCGCGGTGAAGGAATTGATGTTGGTGCAGTGTAAACGCCATTTTCATCAATGATTCCAATTGTAGGGTTACCGCCTGGGATATCATTAACAGCCCAATTTGTTTCCTTCGGTACGTCTGCTGCCATTAGGCGCGTAGCCACCATTACAGTCTTGAACCCTTGTTTTTCACTGAGTTCTAAATGTACTAGAGATGGGCTGATGGTCGCTCGGTTATGGCGCGGACCCCAATTTTTCTCGATTCCAGTATTTTTCATCTGGGCAGAAATAGGACATAACGTAAAGATAAATGAAATTAAAATAAGTTTTTTAGAAATGAATGTATTCATTGGTATTCCTATATTATTCGATTAAACTATTCAACGATATCAATTCTCACGCATACCAGGATTCCAGATTGTTGCCGCGATGTAACGCTCTTTACTCGTATTATCTTTGAAATAGTAAATAGTTACACACATTCCGTCTAGTCGCTGAACCGTACGCGGGTATCCCAGATCCCAGACATCTCCATCGCCACGTAAAATAAATTCTTCATCCCAAGTTACACCTTCGTCCGCGCTAATTCGTGCGCGAATACCATAATATGGTTTTTCCCGCCACCCATAAGTTAATGCGATACGACCATCCTGTAGCCGAATCATGTGTGGTGGATTTCCATGATTGTCAATATACGGCTGATCAAGCAGATACCAACTATGTCCTTTGTTCGGCGACAAGAAGCCTTCTAACCACCAGCGCGCCTTTCCATCAAAAAGACCACCTCGGCGAATTATGCTGAGAAATGCTCCACTTTTTAATTTGACTGTTGAGGGCATGATGGCATAACCATAAATGTCTACTGGCGGTTGTTGACCAATCCAGCCTATATGTTCCCAAGTACCTCCTCCATCCCGCGTACGCGCACAGAAAGGCCAGCCTTCTTTGCCATTTTCTTTTGGAGAGGTTAGAAAAACAAACATATCATGTTTTCCATTCACCATGTAGTCTGTTCGTGCCAGAACTTGTTCCCGTCCGAAAGTGGGAAAGGTAAAAGGTCCAATCCAAGTCTTGCAACGGTCCGTACTGTAATAAAAGATGGCACTTCCAGGCTGGAACTTGAATGCAAAATTAGGTTGTGTGAAGTCAATACCACCGGAACAGTCTGCCGGACCTTTTTCATTCTCATCTGCATCCAGAAATGAAAGTTCCTCAACAGCCCAAGTTTCACCACCGTTCAGGCTGCGGGCCTGGAGATTGGAGGTGGGTCCTTTTATCGGATGACCTTCATCTTTTTCGTCATCGTGGAAACCAAATGAAAACCCGACGACAATCTCATTGCCCCATGACCAAATACCATGGTTAGCAGGCCACCCCGCAAAGCGATTCTTTTCTTTAATAACGGTTAAATTTTTAACGACCAACGGTTCTTGGGCACCAGAAAAAACGGGAAAAAGCACCAGAGTCAATAATAGGGTAGTAAGGTCTTTCATAAATATTTTTTCGATTTTAAATCTCATCTCCAAATCTACCCATCACCCCACAAACAAAAAACCCCGGGTGAACAAGAGTTATTGAATACATTTATGATTTTGTTGAATATGCTATATAATAGTAGCCTTTTACCTGACCATTTGGGCTAATAACTTTTTAAGTTTGGGTGTTTTATCAAGAGCAAGCTTTA
>UINC01001009.1_pt1 | contig 32723 bp, 28 predicted proteins | sample 5385821 | NCBI WGS metagenome assembly UINC01 (sample SAMEA4666929, study PRJEB26691) | marine metagenome | isolation source: Pacific Ocean | place: Pacific Ocean | collected 2011-10-13 | reverse complement strand
TTAACTTAATCGTCCCGTCGTCCAGAGCACAAGCGAGAACGATCCGGCTTGCATCGATGGGTTGACCGACGAGAGTCGCCAAGCTTTCAAGCTCGATACCTTCGCTGTCCGATACCAGGCGATGGTGCTCTTCCAGTCGTGTGATGAAGGCCCTTGTTTGTTTCGCGAGGTACTCGTCATGTAATACAAAATCGTTCTTGAAGGTTAATAGTGGCAAGCTTCTGAGGCTTTGGCCGTCAGAGTCAGTGAGGTTCCAGGAACGACGAAACCGGTCGAAATGCACGGGTCTGTGGCCACACAGAGCCAATAAGGATTCGGCGGGGTCGTTTTGTATAGACGCCAACTGCAAACGCCTGAGCATACTTAACCTTGCAGGGCTGCGACGTCGCGCGTTGGGTTCGTCAAGCGCAACAACTCGGCCCCCACCCATCGTTCTTCCGAGGTCGTGATCTCGGATAATCAGCGAATCGCCGACTTTGACATGCATCTCTGATTCAACGAGCAGGTCGGCAAGTTGCTCACTTTCAGGATCTGCCGCATTGCTCTCGAGCAGCGCCACTCGGCCTAGGTGATGACTGGTCGCATGGTAAATATGGACGGGAGAACGATGTCGAACCTTTCTTGGAAAGTCAGCTAAGACTGAAAGCTGAACCGTTACGTTCGATGTTAGGAGACGCGCCGAGTTTTTTGTAACCCAATCGCCACGCTCTATTTTTTCCGCGTCAACGCCAGCCAAATTCATGGCGGCCCTATCTCCTATCTCAGCTGTTAGAGCGGGTTGATTCTGGACGTGCAGGTTGCGTACGCGGACAGGGGTTGCGTCGGACGCGAGAACAAGTTGGTCGTCAACTGCGCACGTGCCCTCGACCACCGTCCCCGTGACAACAGTGCCAACGCCACGAGCGCTGAAGGAACGATCCACCGCTAGTCGAAATTCCCGTGGCAACTGGTGTTCGTTCGAATGCTGCGTCGCAGCGTGGGCTAGGGCGTCACGTAGGGCATCGATCCCTTCGCCATCCTCGGACGAGACCGCGATGATATCTGCGGTCTCCAAGAAAGAACCCTTAACGAAGGCCCTTATTTCTTCCTGTCGATTGGTAATATCGAGATCGCTAACCCGGTCAATCTTGCTTAGTGCAATAGTTCCATTCTTAAGCCCCAGTAGCGAAAGAATCTGTAAGTGCTCGCGCGTTTGTGGCATCACGCCATCGTCTGCTGCGATCACGAGTAGGGCGTGCTGCATCCCAGCGACGCCCGCGACCATGTTATGTATGAAGCGATGATGTCCGGGGACATCGACAAAGCCGATGCGGTGGCCGGCCAGGTCTGAGTACGCGAAGCCCAAATCGATGGTTAGTCCGCGTTCTTTCTCTTCTACGAGACGATCGGTTTCAGTGCCGGTTAATGTCCTGACAATTGACGTCTTGCCATGATCCACGTGACCAGCGAGTGTAACGATCACGTGAGATCTTCCAGCGTTCGGGTGAGCTCCTCCATCGGTTCCGCCCCGCGAAGATCAAGCATCAAGGTATCGTCTTGAACTCGACCAATGACTGGAGGGTTGAGTTCACGAAGTCTGGATGCCAGTTCTCTCACTTCCCGGGGCACGACGTGCGAAATACGTATGGCGAGGCTGTCGATAAGCCGATCGGGCAGTGCCCCGCTACCTATTTGCGTTTTGCTGTCGACCACTTCGACAGTGAAGTCGTCGAGTTGTTCCTGCAACAATTCGGCGAGTACTTTGCCACGTTGGGCCAACGTCTTTTGAGATAGGGTGAGTGTGCGTAACAGGGGTATTTGTTCGCGGGCGGTATCTGGGTCTTCGTATGTTTTGAGCGTCGTATCTAGGAGCGCCAACGTAATCTTGTCCGCCCGTAGTGTGCGTTTTAGAGGGTTTGTTTTGATCTGCTCAATGAGATCAGCCGATCCGACGATAATCCCAGCCTGGATACCTCCCAGAAGCTTGTCGCCCGAGAATGTAACGACATCTGCACCTTGGGCGAGAACTTCGCGAGGCGTTGGTTCATGGGGTAATCCTAAACGCGTGAGGTCAAATAAGGCCCCACTGCCGATGTCTTCGATTACGGGTAAACCGTTTTTTTCGCCAAGTTCTTTAAGTTCGCTGGTGGAGACCGTCTCGGTAAAACCTTCGATATGGAAGTTGCTGGGATGTACTTTGAGCAGCATGGCTGTGCTTTCATCGATTGCGTTTGCAAAGTCAGATAGTCGTGTCCGGTTGGTCGTTCCTATCTCAACCAATCGGCATCCGGCGCGCTCCATGATGTCAGGTAGGCGAAAGCTGCCACCGATCTCGATCAGCTCGCCGCGGGAAACGGGTACTGACTTGTTGCGGGCGAGGGTATTGAGCACAAGCAATACGGCGGCCGCGTTGTTATTTACAACGGTCGCTGCTTCGCACCCGGTGAGGAGCTTGAGCCGATGTTCGACGATATTTTCTCGTTGACCGCGACGCCCGGTTCGTAAATCGTATTCAAGGGTGGTTGGTCTGGTCGCGACGCGAATTGCGTCCACCATCATTTCTTCACTAAGAAGTGACCGCCCGAGGTTAGTATGAATGACGGTTCCCGTAAGATTAAAAACGGTTTCATAACCGTGTCCGACGTGAGCTCGTAGCCACGTGGTGATCGGTCCAAGATAATGTTCGGGGTGAGTTGCCCAATCCGATAATTGCGAACGCTCTCGTTCTGTTGCTTGTATCGCCCGGATCGCATTTGCAACAGTCGCCATGCCCCATTGGTGTACCAGGGACGTGAGTTGCGGCGCCCGGAGTATCTGATCGACCCCGGGTAATTGGCGTCGTTGATTGCTTTTTTCGATCACGGTCAAAGCTTACCAGCATCGTTCTTCGGGAACGTGAATGGGGTCGTTCAATTGGGGCGTCGTTTTGTCAAGATCGTTCAACGATTGGGTATGCAACTGCTTAACGTATCGGAAATGCGGTAATGTCCTCGCATTCGAACCGGAGAGTGGGCGATGACGGATAGTAGGCGATTAGCGTTTGTTGGTCTCGGCGTGATGGGTTATCCGATGGCGGGCCATTTGGCAGCTGCTGGACATCAGGTTGTCGTCTATAACCGAACCCAAGCTAAGGCTGATCAATGGTGCGACGAGCACGGTGGATCGAGTGTTGAGACCCCGCGTGAGGCTGCAGTGGGTGCAGAAATCGTGTTTATGTGTGTGGGTAACGATGAGGATGTACGCAGCGTTGCCTTATCGGAGGAAGGCGTTATCCAAGGTATCGAAGCCGGAACTATCGTGGTCGACCACACGACGGCATCGGCGGAACTTGCAGTCGAATTAGAAAGCGCGGTGAACGCAAAAAACGCCGATTTCTTGGATGCACCCGTTAGTGGTGGTCAGGCAGGTGCAGAAAATGGACAGCTCACGGTCATGCTTGGGGGAGAAGAGGCTGTTTTTGCGCGTGCGGAGAGCGTGATTGGTTGCTACGCAAAGTCCTCGCGATTGATGGGCGCCGTAGGTGCGGGTCAGTTGACCAAAATGGTCAACCAAGTCTGTATCGCAGGCATTCTGCAAGGCCTCTCTGAAGGACTTCATTTGGCTGAAAAAGCGGGCCTTGAGGTAGAGGACGTAGTGGAAGTGATATCCAAAGGGGCGGCTCAGTCGTGGCAAATGGATAATCGTGCGGGGACCATGGCGAAACGTGAATTTGAATTTGGTTTCGCGGTGAACTGGATGCGGAAGGATCTGGATATCGCGCTCGCGACTGCTCGAAAAGTGGGTGCACGAATGCCTTTGGCTGGACTCGTGGATCAATTTTATGCAGATGTTCAGGCGATGGGTGGAAGTCGCTGGGACACCTCGAGCTTGATCGAACGGTTACGTCGGGTGGAAGAATAGGACGAACGAGTTAGCGTTCGTTGATCGGCACAAAATCGCGGAACCCGAATCCTGTATATAGCTGTCGTGGACGCCCAATTTTATAGGGCGCGCTGACCATTTCTTTCCAGTGTGCGATCCAACCTGGGGTTCGTCCGGTCGTGAAGATCACGGTAAACATCTCGGTCGGAATGCCGATAGCTTTTAAGATAATGCCGGAGTAGAAATCGACGTTGGGATACAAACGCCGTTCGACAAAAAATTCGTCCTCAAGAGCGATCGTCTCGAGTCTCTGTGCCATTTGTAGGGTGGGATCATTGTCAACGCCGAGTTCGCTCAAGACCTCACGGCATGTCTCTTGCATAACCGTTGCCCGGGGATCGTAATTCTTGTAGACACGGTGTCCGAAGCCCATGATGCGGAAGGGATCGTCCTTGTCTTTCGCTCGATTCACATACTGATCGATGTTCTTGGGATCGCCAATTTCGGCGAGCATGTTGAGCACCGCTTCGTTAGCGCCCCCATGGGCGGGCCCCCATAATGCGGCGATGCCTGCCGCAATGCTCGCGTAAGGATTTGCACCGGTCGAGCCAGCAAGTCGCACCGTTGAGGTGGAAGCGTTTTGTTCGTGATCTGCATGGAGCAGAAATATGCGATCCATTGCCCGTGCAAGAACAGGACTTACTTCGTAGTCGTCGCCGGTCGAGAACATCATATTTAAGAAGTTCTCTCCGTATTCTAAGTCAGGTCGTGGAGCAACAAATGGCAACCCTTGACTATGCCGGTAAGTCATAGCGGCCAGTGTCGGCATTTTCGCGATGAGGCGCTGACTGGTGAGCATGCGATCGTCTTCACTATCGACGTTTAGATCTGCGTGATAATGCGCCGATAGGGATGCTGTCATGGAACACATGGTTCCCATGGGATGTGCGTCTTGAGCGATCGACGCATAGGCTTTCGCGTACCGTGTGTCCACGGCCGATTCGCGTTTGATGGCGGCAACAAATGCTTCCTTCTCTTGGACGGTGGGAAGTGCTTCGTTCAAAAGCAGGTAGCACAACTCCAAGTGATTGGATTGTTCTGCAAGTTGCTCGATGGGATATCCACGATGCAGTAGCACGCCGTTATCGCCGTCAATATATGTGATTGCAGATTCGCAAGATGCGGTTGAGACGAAACCGGGGTCGTACGTGAAGTAACCTTGGGCGGTTAGTTTTCCAACGTCAATAACGTCTTGGCCTTCGGTGGGACTGTAGATCGGGAGATCTACATCTACCCCGCCAACTGATAGTCGAGCTGCCTTATCCGCCATGCCCGCCATTGCCCCCCGAAGTGGATCATTGTTGCAGCAACCGAACGATCGAGCGTATCGGTGCGGCATTGATTTTGTCAACGTAACAAAACGCTCCCTGGGATTTTTCTTCTTATTCCATAGTCAAGTTTTAGGTCATGGACTATGATGCTAGTGCCGGGCGGTGTTTCCGGAAACACTCTTGATATCTCGGGAAATGACCAGCATCACCTGAATGAATACTGAACGCCCCGTCAACCTAGCGTTTGACACGATCATCCGGCAGCCGGTGCACGCCATTGCTTCATTCTTACACCGTGTTTCGGGGGCTTTTTTAGTTTTTGGCTCAGGCTATTTGCTGTTCTTGTTGGATCACTCGTTGGTGTCCGAGGCTGGACTACAGGCGGTGAAAACTCGTCTCGACGCAACGCTGGAAACCTGTTTGCTTTGGTTAATAGTAGTTGCGTTGATTTATCACGTGGTAGCCGGTGTTAAACATCTTTTGCTTGACATGCACATTGGCGATACCCAGACCGCCGCGGTCTTGGGCTCTTATCTAGTAATGATCGTGAGCGCGATGCTCGCTGGCTTGGCGGGGTTTTGGTTGTGGTAACGCGGTTCTGGAACTCGAGTCAACGTGGTCTTCTTGATTTTGTATTGCAGCGCGTGACGGCTCTTTTACTCGGTCTCTATTTTCTTTGCTTGCTTGGGTTTTTACTGTCTCGCGGCGAGCTTTTGTACGTCGAATGGGTCGGTTTTATGAGGTCGATGCCGATGATGATTTTTTCGACCGTATCGCTAATCTCCCTGGGTGTGCACGCGTGGATCGGGATGTGGACCATCGGCACCGATTACATCCGAACGTTTTCGCTTGGTAAACGGTCAACGTTCTTGCGACAGAGCTACCAGGCCCTTATCGCCTTGATATTGCTGATCTACGTGCTTTGGGGAAATGCGGTTATCTGGGGTCTAAGATAATGGCTATACGTACGCTCACATTTGACGGCGTTATTGTGGGGGGCGGCGGTGCGGGCATGCGCGCGGGTCTTCAACTGGCTCAGTCGGGGCTAAACACCGCGGTTATTTCCAAGGTCTTCCCGACACGTTCGCATACTGTGTCTGCGCAAGGTGGAATCACTTGTGCGATCGCGAGTGACGATCCCGACGACGATTGGCGCTGGCACATGTACGACACCGTCAAGGGCTCTGATTACATAGGCGATCAAGATGCCATCGAGTATATGTGCAGCGTGGGCCCGGAGGCCGTATACGAACTTGAGCACATGGGGATGCCATTTTCACGCACGGACTCTGGGAGAATCTATCAACGACCGTTCGGGGGCCAATCGAAGGACTATGGCAAGGGTGGTCAAGCCTCACGAACCTGCGCTGCCGCAGATCGCACGGGACACGCGCTTCTGCACACGTTGTACCAAGCAAATTTGCGAGCCGGGACCACGTTTTTGTCGGAGTGGTTCGTCGTGGATCTTGTCAAAAACCAAGACGGGGCGGTGGTGGGTGTCATTGCGATATGTATTGAGACAGGCGAGACGGTTTATGTCAAAGCGCGAGCAACAGTATTAGCGACGGGGGGTGCTGGCCGCATTTACGCGAGCACGACCAACGCACTGATGAATACAGGCGATGGCGTCGGTATGGCACTGCGCGCTGGATTCCCGGTTCAAGATATCGAGATGTGGCAATTTCATCCGACGGGAATTGCGGGCCACGGCATTCTTATCACCGAGGGTTGCCGTGGTGAGGGTGGATATCTCATCAACAAGGATGGGGAACGCTTCATGGAACGGTATGCGCCCAACGCGAAAGATTTGGCTAGTCGTGACGTCGTGGCTCGTTCGATGATCCAAGAGCTCCTGCAAGGCAATGGCTGTGGACCCGAAGCCGATCACGTTCTGTTGAAACTAGATCATTTAGGAAGCGACGTTCTCGAACGACGGTTGCCGGGTATTCTGGAGTTATCACGCACGTACGCACACGTGGATCCGACCAGGGAATCGATACCTGTCGTTCCGACGTGCCACTATATGATGGGTGGTATTCCAACGAGCGTCGATGGGCAGGCGTTGACCCAAGACGAGGCCGGTGGCGACGCTCCGATCCAAGGATTGTATGCGGTCGGCGAGACGGCGTGCGTTTCGGTGCATGGGGCTAATCGTTTAGGAGGTAATTCCCTGCTCGATTTGATCGTGTTTGGTCGTGCCGCCGGACTCCATATTGAAAATATCCTCCGACAGGGCGTCAGTTTTCGTGACGCAACTGATACCGATCTGGATCAAGCGGTCGCTCGTTTACAGCGATGGGACAATTCTTCAGATGGCGAATCGGTCAACGAATTGAAGAAAGAACTGCAAGACACCATGCAGATTAATTTCGGGGTATTTCGAACGGAAGCCAACATGATTGAGGGTATGCGAACTTTGGCCGAACTTCGCGAGCGAATCGCGCGGGCCCATTTGTCAGATAAGAGCGAGGTTTTTAACACTGCGCGACTCGAAGCGCTGGAACTCGATAATCTCTTGGACGTGGCCGAAGCGACCGCCATTAGTGCTGAAGGTCGCCGCGAAAGTCGAGGTGCCCACTCTCGCGTCGACTATGACTCGAGGGATGATGAGAATTGGCTGTGTCACTCCATGTATTTTCCGAACGAGATGAGGGTCGGGAAACGGGCTGTGAATTTAACGCCGAAGACTGTACCGAGTTTTGAGCCGAAGGAGCGCACGTACTAAATATGCACGTAAGCATCTATCGATACATACCTAGCCAAGACGTCACACCACGAATGCAAGACTACGATATCGACATTCCGGCAGACCGGGACTTGATGGTTCTTGACGTTCTCGAACTCGTTAAGGCCGAGGATCCAACGGTTGCCTATCGACGTTCTTGTCGTGAGGGTGTGTGCGGATCTGACGGGATCAATATGAATGGAACCAACGGTTTAGCATGCAAAACACCGGTGTCGGAAGTTGCGAACAACAAGACTTTGGTCCTTAAGCCCCTGCCGGGCATGCCCGTGGTTCGCGACTTAGTGGTTGATATGACGCAGTTCTATGACCAATACGAAAAAGTGTCCCCCTACCTTGTCAACGAGGAACCACCGCCTGAACAAGAACGGTTGCAATCCCCTGAAGAGCGTGCAGAACTGGACGGCCTATACGAATGCATACTATGTGCTTGCTGCTCTACGTCTTGTCCCTCGTTTTGGTGGAATCCAGATAAATTCATCGGCCCAGCGGGGTTGCTTCAAGCGTATCGGTTCCTTGCGGACAGCCGGGATACGGCGACGGACGAACGTTTAGCCAAACTTAGCGATCCCTTTAGCGTCTTTCGATGCCGCGGCATCATGAATTGCGTAAGCGTTTGTCCGAAAGGTCTGAATCCGACTCGAGCTATCGGCAAGATACGCTCGTTGCTGCTGAAGCAGGGTCCCTAACGACGTGTTGTCTTGTGATCATCGATTAGTCGACAGGCAAGAGGTGGTTCGTTTCCTGGTTGCGATGGCTGGCGTGATTGAAGATCCTGCGAGGATTCCATTGGAGCTGTGAAGGATTTTTCGTGAGCGATCCGTTCAGCTATGAAGTCGTAGTGATTGGTGCCGGCCCGGCAGGATATACCGCCGCGATCCGGGCCACACAGCTGGGATTGAAGACGGCGTGTATTGATCGAACCGTGAACTATGGCGGCGAACCTTCGTTGGGAGGAACTTGCTTGAACTGCGGTTGTATTCCTTCCAAGGCACTACTGGACGCATCGCAAAAGTACGCGGAACTCGAAGGTCTCGCGGCGTTGGGGATAGAAGCGAAGGAAATAGGTCTCGATCTCTCGAAAATGATGGCCCGCAAGGATGCGGTAGTTAGACAATTGACAGGGGGTATTTCATCGTTATTCGATTCCAATGGAGTAGATTTTTATCCAGGCTCGGGTCGGTTGCTTTCTGAGCGACGAGTGGCATGGGAGGACCACGAAGGATCGACCAAGGAATTCAACGCCGAACATGTTGTGCTTGCTCCTGGGTCTGTACCAATGGATATCGATGCGGTAGCTGTTTCTAACGAAGGAATTGTGGATTCGACGGGTGCTTTGGGATTCGACGTTGTCCCGAATCGACTTGGGGTCATTGGTGCGGGCGCCATTGGGCTGGAGCTTGGCAGTGTCTGGGCCCGCCTCGGATCGCAGGTGATCGTGCTTGAAGCTTTGGACTCCTTCCTACCAACGTTGGATAAGCGTATTGCCGGTCAGGCGATACGAGTGCTGCGGAAACAGGGGCTCGATATCCGTTTGGGTGCGAGGGTCGTTTCTGCGGCTGAAAAAAAAGGCGTGGTCGATGTCGTCTACCAGGATGATGATGGCGATCAGAAGATTTCGATCGATAAGTTAATTGTGGCCGTTGGGCGCCGGCCCTACACGGAAAATCTTCTCGCAGAGGATAGCGGTGTCGACCTGGACGAACGTGGCTTTATATCCGTTAACGATCTTTGTGAAACGGGTGTTCAGGGCGTATTTGCTGTGGGTGATGTGGTTCGAGGCCCGATGCTCGCGCACAAAGGAGCGGAGGAGGGGGCGATGGTGGCCGATCGAATCGCGGGTTTTAAACCGTCCGTCAACTACGCGACTGTTCCGAACGTGATCTATACCCACCCGGAAGTCGCATGGGTAGGGCGTACCGAGCAGGAATTGACGGCGGAAGGCCAAGCAATCGCGACGGGATCTTTTTCCTTCGGGGCGAGTGGCCGTGCAATAGCGGCAAATGATGGCGAAGGCATGGTCAAGATTATTGCTGATGCCGAATCGGATCAGATTCTCGGTGTGCACGTATTTGGCCCACAAGCATCTGAGTTGATCGCGCAAGCCGTTATTGCCATGGAGTTTAGTGCGAGTGCGGAAGATTTGGGTTTGACGATGTTTGCACATCCGACGCTCTCTGAAGCCGTCCACGAAGCAGCGCTGGCGATAGGAGGGCGCGCAATTCACACCGTAAATAGAAAGAAAAAGTGATCGTAGTTGTGTAGCGTCTGCGTACGGTGCTGCATGTCCGGGGGAACAATACTCAATGAATCTTCACGAGTACCAGGCGAAACGTCTTTTCGCCGACTATGGATTGCCCGTTTCAGTTGGCTATGCGGTTGATACGCCGGAAGAAGCGATCGCAGCGGCGGAGAGGATTGGGGGTACGGCGTGGGTCTGTAAAGTGCAAATCCATGCAGGTGGTCGGGGTAAAGCCGGTGGTGTCCAGGTAGTCGATTCGATCGAGAAGGTGCGTTCTTTTGCGGAACGCTGGCTCGGTACGCGGCTGGTAACCATTCAAACGGATGCCGATGGGCAACCCGTGAACCAGATTTACGTCGAGGCTTGTATAGGTATTGAGCGCGAATTGTACCTAGGGACCGTGATTGACCGGAGCAGTAGCCGCATCGTCGTCATGGCGTCCCAAGAGGGAGGGGTTGAAATTGAGAAAGTGGCTGAAGAAACTCCCGAGAAAATTTTCCGCGTCGCGATCGACCCATTCGTTGGAGATCACTCACACCAGGGCAGAGCCATGGCACTTCAACTGGGCTTGGAAGGAGATCAGGTCGATCAATTTACTAAATTATTCAATAGTTTATTGGAACTATTTAATGAATTAGATTGTTCATTGGTCGAAATCAACCCATTGGTGATTACGGACACCGGCGCCGTCCACTGCCTGGATGCGAAGATTAATGTAGACAGCAACGCGTTGTACCGCCAAGAAGGTCTTCGTTCTATGCGAGATATCTCGCAGGAGGATGCGCGGGAAGTACAGGCTGACGCCTTCGGACTCAATTACGTTGCGTTGGATGGCAACATCGGGTGCATGGTCAATGGTGCCGGTCTTGCTATGGGGACTATGGATTTGGTCAAGTTGCATGGTGGTAGTCCAGCAAATTTCCTCGATGTTGGTGGGGGCGCCAGTCAAGAAGCTGTCGCTGAGGCATTCAAGATCATTCTTTCGGACACCAACGTTCGTGCCGTGCTCATCAATATCTTTGGTGGCATTGTGTCTTGTGCCACCATCGCAGAAGGAATCATTGCAGCGATTGAAGAGATAGGGGTTGAGGTTCCCGTGGTGGTGAGATTCGAAGGGAATAACGCTGATCAAGGATCCAACAGACTGGCCTCGAGTGGACTTAATCTCATAGCTGCTAACTCGCTGGTGGACGCTGCCAAAAAGGTTATTTCGGCCGCGGGAGGCACCGTGTGAGTATTTTTGTCGACCGAACGACTCGGGTCATTTGCCAGGGTTTTACCGGATCTCAGGGAACTCTGCATTCTGAACAAGCCATTGCGTACGGCACTCAACTGGTTGGTGGCGTGACGCCTGGCAAAGGGGGTAGCGAACATCTGGGCTTACCGGTTTTCAATAGTGTTCGCGAGGCTGTGGAAGAGACCAATGCGGATGCGACGGTGATTTATGTTCCAGCGGCTTACTGCAAAGATTCAATATTGGAGGCCGTCGATGCGGGCATCGAGCTGATTGTGTGTATTACCGAAGGCATTCCTACACTCGATATGCTCGAGGTTAAAGCTCGGGTAGAAGTCTCGGGGATTCGACTAATCGGCCCCAATTGTCCGGGTGTAATCACGCCGGGTGAGTGCAAAATTGGCATCATGCCAGGCGATATTCATCTGCCTGGAAAAGTCGGCGTCGTATCGCGTTCAGGGACGCTCACCTATGAAGCGGTCAAGCAGACGACGGACAAGGGTTATGGACAGACGACGTGCGTAGGGATCGGAGGAGACCCCATACCGGGAACACACTTCGTTGACGTGTTGAGCCTTTTTCAGCAGGACGATGCAACCGAAGCCGTTGTGATGGTCGGGGAGATTGGTGGTACGGCAGAAGAGGAGGCAGCCGACTTTATCAAGTCGGAGGTGCGCAAACCCGTGGTCGCGTATGTCGCAGGTGTGACAGCACCGCCTGGTAAACGGATGGGACATGCGGGTGCGATTATCGCGGGCGGAAAGGGAACCGCGCACGAGAAATATACCGCGTTAGAGGCGGCAGGAGTCAGGACGGTTAGGAGTCTCGCCGAAATCGGCGAGGCGTTAGCGGAAGTTACAGGTTGGGAGTAGGCGATGACGGCGGAAACACATGGGTTTCAAACCGAGGCGCGGAAGTTACTGCAACTCATGATCAACTCACTCTATTCGAACAAGGAGATTTTCCTGCGGGAGCTGATCTCTAATGCTTCGGATGCAATCGACAAGTTGCGGTTCGAAGCGCTAGCTCAACCGGAACTGTCTGAGGCAGATTCCGACTACCGAATACTGATCGAATTCGATAAAGACGAGGGGACGCTTGCCGTAGAAGACAACGGTATTGGAATGTCTCGCCAGGAAGTTGTAGAGAATCTCGGCACAATTGCCCGATCGGGTACCGAAGAATTTTTCGCCAACCTTACGGGTGATCAACAGCAAGACTCGACGTTAATTGGGCAGTTCGGCGTGGGTTTCTATAGTGCGTTTATTGTCGCAGACGAAGTCCAGGTGTTTACCCAAAAGGCTGGAGATGACCAAGGGACCAGCTGGAAATCGAGCGGTGAAGACGATTTCATCGTCGACGATGTTGATACCAACCGTGGTACGCGCGTGGTACTCAAACTAAAAGAGGATGCTCTGGAATTTGCTGACGGATTCAGGCTCCGAAATATTGTGAGGCGATACAGCGACCACATTGGTATCCCTGTCGAAATGCCCAAAGGAGACGATGAGGCAGAGGATGAAACGGAGGTTGTCAATTCCGCAAAGGCACTCTGGACGCGATCTCGATCCGAGGTTTCAGAAACCGAGTATCACGAATTCTACAAACACATCTCTCACGATTTCGAGGACCCCACGACCTGGTCGCATAACCGAGTGGAAGGCAAACTTGAGTACACTAGTTTGCTCTACGTCCCTGCGCGTGCACCCTTCGATTTGTGGAATCGAGAGTTGCCGAGAGGCCTCAAGCTTTACGTCCAGCGGGTCTTCATTATGGACGAGGCGGATCAATTCTTACCGCTGTATCTCCGTTTCATTCGAGGCATCGTCGATTCTAATGACCTGCCGCTCAACGTGTCGCGGGAATTGCTGCAACAATCAGAGCACGTCCTTTCGATTAGGAATGCGCTCACCAAGCGCATCCTCGACATGCTAGGAAAGATGGCGGAGGAAGACCCCGATAAGTACGGTGAATTTTGGGACGAATTTGGACAAGTGCTCAAGGAAGGCGCAGGAGAAGATGCGACCAACCGAGATGTCCTACTTAACCTCTTGCGGTTTAATTCGACGGCCGACGAGTCCTCGGATCAGCGCGTCTCTCTAGCGATGTACAAGGAACGCGCCAAAGAGGAACAAAAAAAGATCTATTTTGTATTAGGCGAAAATCTCACGACAGCGCGCCAAAGTCCGCATCTCGAAGTGTTTAAGCAACAGAACATAGAGGTGTTGCTGTTATCCGACCGCGTCGATGAATGGTTGACATCGTTTCTCACTGAATTCGATGGTTGGGCGTTTCAAGACATTATGCGAGGAGAGCTTGATCTGCCCAATGTCGAGAAGCCTGCGGATTTGGATGACGATCCTTTGGTCCAGAGGATTCAGGAGGTATTGGGAGAGAAGGTCGAATCGGTACGTCGGTCGACCCGATTAACCGACTCGGCGGCGTGCCTCGTACTCGGCGACGATGACATGGGACAACAAATGCGCCGTATCATGGAGGTCACCGGTCAGTCCGTACCGGACTCAAAGCCACACTTTGAGATTAATAGCGACCATCCGCTGATCCAACGGTTGGACGCCGAATCTGACGAAGATAGATTTAAAGATATGGTTCTGATTCTGTTTGATCAGGCTTCGCTAGCAGATGGAACCGCATTGCTCGAGCCAGGTGAGTACGTGCATCGCATTAATCGCCTTCTCCTGAACCTCTTGGAATGAAGGTGGAAACTTGCAAGTAGCGATTATTGGGGCAGGTAACTTCGGTACCGCTGTCGCCAATATTGTTTCGGGGAACGGGGTGCCAGCGTACTTGTGGATGCGCGATCCTCAACAATTCGACGATATTGAAAAGTATGGGGAGAATCGTCGGTATTTAAGTGGTTATCCACTTGAAGAGAAAGTCACGCCGACGCTGGATCTTCAATTGGCCGCAAGTAAAAGTGATCTGATTTTCGTGACCGTTCCAAGTGCTTCGTTTAGAGAGATGACGGTTGAGTTAGCTCCTTTTGTTTCCAAAGACACGTACGTTGTCAGTGGGACGAAAGGTGTGGAGGCGCCGAACCTTAGCCTGATGAGCCAGATTCTAGAAGAGGAATTACCTGACTGTCCGATTGGAGTTATTAGTGGGCCAAATATCGCTGAAGAAATAGCAGGCGGTCACTTTACGGGAACGGTCGTTGCGAGCCGCGATTCCGGGTTGTGTGATTGTGTTCAGACGGTATTTGCCAGCGATAGTTTCCGCGTCTATTCGAGCGAGGACATCTATGGTGTCGAGTTGGGCGGTGCGCTGAAGAATATTTATGCGATCGTTTGTGGAATTGCAGCACGACTTGAAGTGGGACAAAACACGGTCGCGATGTTGATCACACGAAGCCTCGCTGAGATGAGTCGATTTGCGGAAGCGATGGGAGCCAATCCCTATACTTTTCTGGGGTTGGCGGGCGTTGGTGATCTGATGGTGACGTGCACGTCACCGCTTTCTAGGAATTACCAGTTGGGTTTTCGGATCGCCGGTGGTCGGTCGCTAAGTGAAGCGATGGATGAGTTGGGTAAGTTGGCGGAAGGTGTTAATACCTTGCAAGTCGTGCATGAAAAACGGGAACAGTTAGGGGTATACATGCCGTTAGCTGAAGCGTTATTCCATGTGTTGTTCGAGCAAGGCTCGATAGATGAAGTAGTCAGTGCATTGATGACGGGTGAGCAACAAGCTGACGTGGAGTTTGCTAAGCCAACGACTTGGAGCGCGCCAAATTGAAATGGTCGCCGGTCATCATTGTTTTTGGGTTATCTGTTTGGGCGAACGAGGATATACCAGGTTCTTTTGACATGAGTGGGTTCGATCGTTTTCCGCGGTCGTGGATCGTTGAGTTCCAAAGCATGAACGAGTCTCAGCCCCACGAATTTGTTGTGGGTCCGGTCGACAAAATGGGTCAAGAAGTTCGGTTTGAAAATTCGATCCGCACCGAAGGCGAGAAGGTTCGAATCACCTATCAGATCCCTTCGGGTTATAAGTTGTATGAGGTGCTCGAGCACTACGAAAAGCAAGTAAGTCAGATCGCCGACAAGCTTCTTTTCCAATGTCGCGGCCCAGCTTGTGGTAGGGCTTCAATTTGGGCTAACGATATTTTCGGTATCCGCCTACTAGCTGCTCCAAATAGGAATCAACATTATCTCGCGGCATCATTCACTGTGGGCGAGAAGCAATCCTTGGTTGCGGTTTATGTCGTCGAACGTGGCAACAAACGAATCTATGTCCACGTTGAGCAGGTGGTAACAACCACTCCCGTTGAATTTGACGGGAATCGTGACTTTGCGGAGCAGCTAACAAAACGAGGATTTATAGAGATTGATGGGATTGTCCCGAGCGCGCGGGGTGTGTTGGACAAAGGTCAGCTCGAACAATTGGGTTTGCTTGCGGAATCGTTGACAAGTTTTGTTGGGCAACAGATTTACGTGGTGTGCCACGTATACGGATCCCTCGGTGTCGACGTTCTCCTTGAACGATCCAAGGTTTGTGCCGAATTAGCGGCTGAGCGCATCGCCGAGGCCAGCGGTGTGACGACCGTACCGTTCGGAGTGGGCCCAATGGTGCCGACCCGACAGGCAACCCAATCAAGAATAGAACTGGTGGTTCCAAGCCGTCTCCGGAGTGAGTGAGCGACATAGAAGTCCGGCTGGGACCCGTGCATTAGTGCAGGATGTTGCCAGACGTTTGGAAAACGTTTCGGATATCTATTATGGCCATGGGTCCAACAGCGCTTTCATGGAAGCTTGGATGTTGGTGCATGGCCTTCTTGAACAACGCGTCTCTGAATCAATTGATGAGGTGTTCGAACGGCGCGTAGAAGATTGTTTGTCTATTCGTATCAGTGATCGGATACCAGTCGCGTACCTGACTGGGTTGGCTTGGTACTTCAATCGATGGTTCGAAGTCGAACGCGGTGTGATGATACCGCGCTCGCCAATTGGCGAACTGATCGACACCCGTTTGCATCCTTGGACGAGACGGCCTCCCGAACGCATTTTGGATCTATGTTGCGGGGCGGGTTGTCTTGGCGTGATGGCAGGATTGGCATTTCCGGGGGCCGTTGTCACGTTGATAGATATTGATGGGCGGGCGCTGTCTTCCGCGAAAGCTAATGTTTTAAGACATGGCCTGTCGGCTAACGTCGAGGTTCTGCAGTCGGATTTATTCGATCAACTAAATCCTGGTGCTTACGACATTATCATCGCCAATCCTCCGTACGTTTCGACGGCCGAATTTGATCAACTGCCGCGCGAGTATGGGTATGAACCGCGATCGGGTCTGGCGGCGGGCGATGACGGGCTTGCGACTTGGAGATCGATCTTGATGAGGATTGGCGACTGGCTGTCGCCCGAAGGAATATTGGTTGGAGAAACTGGCAGCGCAACGGTGAAGTTTTTGAATGCGTTTCCGTCTTACGATGTTTTTTGGCCGGAACTTGAGAAAGCGGCCCGACAGGAGGACGGAGGATTTGGCGTTTTCGTGGCCGACGCAGAAACGTTCTTGCGGTAAGCTGAAGCAATGGCAGGCAATACTTTTGGACAGACTTTTACGGTTACGACCTTTGGCGAGAGTCACGGAATTGCGATGGGTGCGGTGGTCGATGGCTGTCCCCCAGGTCTCGAAATTAGTGAGGAGGATCTGCAGGGGGATTTGGATCGCAGGCGCCCGGGACAGTCGAAATACACGTCGCAACGCCGGGAAGACGATCAAGTAAAGATTCTCTCGGGTGTTTTTGAAGGAAAAACCACGGGCACGCCGATCGGAATGGTGATTGAAAACACTGATCAACGGTCAAAGGATTACGGGCAAATAAAAGACCAGTACCGTCCCGCTCATGCAGATTTTACATATGACCGGAAATACGGCCACCGAGACTATCGTGGCGGTGGTCGAGCGTCCGCACGGGAAACCGCGATGCGAGTTGCTGCTGCCGGGATTGCTAAGAAGTACCTCCGCTCGACCTTTGGCACAGAGGTACGGGGTTACCTTGCCGAGATAGGCTCCATAAGGCCCCAAATAAAATCGTTAGATGCGGTCGATCAGAATCCGTTTTTCTGTCCGGATCCAGAGATGATTGAACCAATTACCGAGCTGATTGAACAGCTTCGACGAGACGGCGATTCGATCGGAGCGAGGATTAACGTGACGGCAAGCAACGTGCCTGTCGGCTTGGGCGAACCGGTGTTCGACAAATTAGATGCCGATCTGGCGGCTGCGCTTGTAAGTATCAATGCGGTCAAGGGTGTTGAATTCGGTGCGGGCTTCGGAGTGATTCAACAACGTGGGAGTGAACATCGAGACGAAATGGATAAGTCCGGCTTTCTTTCCAACGATGCGGGTGGAGTTCTCGGCGGCATATCGTCGGGACAAGATATCGTGGTCAGCATAGCGTTGAAACCAACGTCGAGCCTGGCCCTGCCAGGTAAAAGCATCGATCGTGCAGGCAAGGAGGTGGAAGTGGTTACGACTGGACGCCACGATCCGTGTGTCGGTATCCGTGCGACACCCATCGCAGAGGCCATGGTCGCGCTCGTATTAATGGACCATGCACTTCGAGATCGAGCGCAGAACGCGGATGTAACGCGGTAGTCGTGTGACGATGACTGTCGGACGTCCGACACACGTTCCCCTTATGTAGAATGCTTCATCCCACTGGTTGAATTATGAGAGTGCCGACTGTTGTTTAGAGCGGGAACATGAATAAAACCCTCTACGATAAAGTATGGGACGCACACGTCGTTGGACAGAGGTCCGACGGCACGATTTTGTACATTGACCAACATTTATTGCATGAAGTCACTTCCCCACAGGCGTTCGAAGGTTTAAGAGCCGCGGGGAGGTCGCCTTGGCGACTGGGCGCGAACCTTGCCACACCAGACCACAATGTCCCGACGCAGAATCGAGCGGCAGGGATCCAAGGGATCGACGACCCGATCGCTCGGGAACAGGTCATGACGTTAGATCGAAACTGTAACGATTTTGGGATTCGACAGTTTGACATTACCGATCGTCGGCAAGGCATCGTTCACGTCATTGGTCCAGAGCAAGGAGCCACCTTGCCGGGAACCACCGTCGTGTGTGGTGATTCGCATACCTCGACTCATGGAGCGTTCGCAGCGCTTGCACTTGGTATTGGCACTTCGGAAGTCGAGCACGTATTAGCGACTCAGTGTTTGGTCCAAGTGAAGTCTCAGAATATGCGCGTCGAAGTGAAGGGCGGACTACAACAGGGGGTGTATGCGAAAGATGTCGTGCTCGCGATTATTAGGATGTTGGGAACCGGTGGCGCGACTGGACATGCGATTGAATATACAGGCAGTGCGGTCCAATCCCTATCGATGGAAGGACGTATGACGGTGTGCAATATGTCTATTGAAGCGGGCGCGCGCGCAGGTTTAGTTGCCTTTGACGACGTGACTCTCGGTTACCTTAAGGGTCGTCCTTTTGCCCCATCAGGAGACCTTCTTGAAAAGGCAGAGCAGTATTGGCGGGGGTTAATCTCGGATCCTGATGCGGAATTCGATCGATCTATCGAATTGGATGCTGACAAACTAAATCCGCAGGTATCCTGGGGAACTAATCCCGAACTCGTTGTCGATATCGATGACGTTGTTCCCGCGCCGGATATCTTTGATGATCCTGCCAAAGAGGAAACGGCAACCAGGGCACTAAAGTATATGGGCCTGGAACCTGGTACGCCGATAACGGAACTTCGGCTCGACCGCGTTTTTATTGGTTCGTGTACGAATTCTCGGATTGAAGATCTTCGGGTAGCGGCGGATGTCGTGCGGGGTAGGAAAGTGTCGTCAGACTTGAAGTCTGCGATCGTAGTCCCAGGATCAGGATTGGTTAAGGCGGAAGCCGAGCAAGAGGGCCTGGACCAAATTTTTTCGGATGCTGGTTTTGATTGGCGTGATCCCGGGTGTTCAATGTGTTTAGCGATGAACGCGGATCGTTTGTATCCGGAAGAAAGAGCGGCCTCGACGTCGAATCGAAATTTCGAAGGACGACAGGGCCACTTAGGACGCACACACCTCGTGAGCCCAGCGACGGCGGCTGCAAGTGCCATTGCGGGTCACCTTGCTGATCCTCGGGAATTTATGTGATGAAGCCATTTAAACTACATCGGGGAACCGTGGTCCCGTTGGATCGCGCAAATGTCGACACCGACCAAATCATCCCCAAGCAATTTCTTAAATCGGTGAAGAGGACGGGGTTTGGCGAGAATTTGTTCGATGCCTGGCGCTTTAACGACGAAGGAGAGATTGGCAAGAACCCCAATGAGAGGGAGATCAACAGGGAATTTGTTTTTAACGATCCTCGATACCAGGATGTCAGCATCCTATTGGGAAGACAAAATTTTGGTTGTGGCTCTAGTAGAGAGCACGCGGTATGGGCGCTACTTGAGTTCGGCATCCGTTGCGTTATAGCGCCCAGTTTTGCCGATATTTTTTACAATAATTGTTTTAAAAATGGATTGTTACCTATTGTTATTAAAGAAGAAATAATAGAAAATTTATTTGGGATAGCCAAGGACCAGCTCGCATTAGAGGTCGAGGTCAATCTTGAAACACAGAGCCTCTCGATTGAAGCCATGGACGACATTTTTTTTGAGATAGAACCGGGACGGAAAGAACCTCTATTACTCGGTCTTGACGACATTGGCATGACGTTCATGCATTCAGACCAGATCCGCGAGTTCGAAGTTCGACATCGACAGGCCATGCCGTGGATTTTCGACCATGACTAGACACAATGTTCTGTTACTTCCTGGCGACGGCATTGGTGCGGAGGTGATGCCGCACGTGGTACGCGTTTTGGAAGCAGCCGCAGAGGGACATGCGGAACTGGATCTTTCCACAGCGGACATTGGTGGTATTGCGATCGATCATTACGGCAGGCCTTTGCCGAAAGAAACTCTTGATGACGCTCGTCAATCGGACGCGATTCTTCTCGGATCGGTTGGAGGCCCAAAATGGGATCACTTGCCAATGGACGATCGACCAGAGCGAGGTTTGCTACAAATTCGTGCCGCTTTGGACCTATACGCAAATCTTCGTCCAGCGGTGGCATTCCCCTCTCTTGCAAGCGCTTCGTCCCTGAAAACTGAATTGGTGACTGACCTCGATATCTTGATTGTGCGTGAGTTGACCGGGGGTATTTATTTCGGCGTACCGCGTGGTATCGAGCACGCGAGCGAAGGCCGGCGTGGCTACAACACGTTTGAGTACGACGAGCATCAGATCGCGCGCATTGCGCGAACGGCTTTTGATCTTGCGCGTCAACGAGCTGGACGTCTTTGTTCAGTGGATAAGGCGAATGTGCTCGAGGTCACGCAACTTTGGCGCGAGGTTGTCACTGAGGTTCACGCGGATTATCCCGACGTGGAACTTTCCCATATGTATGTTGATAACGCCGGGATGCAGCTTGTTCGGCATCCGAATCAGTTCGATGTGATGGTTACTGGAAATATGTTTGGTGACATTCTTTCAGATGTCGCCGCAATGCTGACGGGTTCGCTAGGAATGTTGCCTTCGGCTTCTCTCAACGCCAGCGCTCAGGGACTTTTCGAGCCGGTCCACGGCAGTGCGCCTGATATCGCGGGACAGAACGTTGCCAATCCGCTTGCGACTGTTCTTTCTGGTGCGATGATGTTTCGGTACAGCTTGTCCGAACCAGGGATCGCAGACCGATTGGAACAGTCGGTAGCCGACGTCTTAAGTCGTTTTCGCACGCCCGACATCATGCCGCCGGAAAAAAACGCGGAATTAACAGTGGTAGGGACGGACGAGATGGCTGACGCCGTCATTGCGGGACTGCAGAGGTAACGGGGCCTACACAATGGAAGAAATCAACGTTGCCATTGCGGGTGCCACAGGCGCTGTGGGCGAAGCCATGCGAGAGATCCTCGAGGAGCGTAACTTTCCGATTGGTGAACTCGTATTGCTTGCGAGTGAACGATCTACGGGCAAACGACTTCAGTTCCATGGGAAGTCGATTCAAGTTCGGTTACTCGATGATTTCGACTTTTCGGACACTCAGATCGCTCTTTTCTCGGCGGGTGGAACGGTATCGATGGAGCATGGTGAACGGGCCGCGCTCTCAGGAGCCATCGTGGTCGACAATACGTCAGCATTCAGATACGACGATGACGTGCCGTTGGTGGTACCGGAGGTCAATGGCCATCGAGTTCAAGACGCTTTTACGCGACACATTGTCGCCAACCCTAATTGTTCCACCATACAAATGGTTGTTGCTCTGAAACCGATTTATGACGCGGTTGGGTTGGAGCGAATCAATGTTGCTACCTATCAAGCGGTGTCGGGGGCTGGGACCGGGGGTATCAACGAACTAGCTGAACAGACCCTCAGTCTTATGAACGGTAAAGATGTTGAATCTCGAGTTCACCCGGTTCAAATCGCATTTAACGCGATTCCTCATATCGATCCTTTTCAGGACAACGGCTACACGAAAGAAGAGATGAAAATGGTTTGGGAAACCCAGAAAATATTCGAAGACGAGCGAATACGCGTTAACCCCACTTGTGTGCGGGTGCCCGTGTTTTACGGACATTCCGAAGCTGTTCATATCGAAACAAGTGATCCGATCAGTGCTGAGGAAGCGCGAGATCTATTGGCGAGTGCGGAAGGTGTTGAGGTGTTAGACGACCAAAGTGCCAACCGTTATCCAACGGCAGCCCTTGATGCTGCCTCTAACGACGCGGTCTTTGTCGGGCGAATTCGGGAAGATATTTCGCACCCCTGCGGGCTGAACCTTTGGATCGTTTCAGACAACGTTCGAAAAGGAGCCGCTCTTAACAGCGTGCAAATCGCTGAAGGCTTGTTGCCTCTGTTGGCCTAACTCGGACCCTTTACGTTCGCACACGCACAATGGGCATTTATCGGTTTAGCAATGGATCGTCTGCTTTTTTGGTTCGAGGGAAGAAAAGCCGCAGTGTCTAAGGAAACCATTGCGTTGGGAATTGAGTACGTGGGAACGGCGTTCCATGGATTTCAAATGCAACCGGGGCCGTTGTCGGTTCAGGGGGTTCTCGAACGAGCATTGGCTTACGTTGCAGATGAACCCATACGTGTTACGGCTGCGGGTCGAACCGATGCGGGCGTCCATGCAACGCAGCAAGTCGTTAGTTTCGCTGGTCCCAAACGGCCTCTTTCGGCGTGGGTTAGAGGGGTGAACTCCGCGATCGGGGACGATGTGTCGGTCATTTGGGCAGAACGTGTTTCAGAGGATTTTAATGCGCGGCGATTCGCGGTGCGACGCCGATACATGTACGTTTTTGGTGAGTCTGATTCGACCCCCGCGATAGGCAAAAACTTGGCGTATTGGCAGGACAAGATCTTGGATGTGAACTGCATGCAAGAAGCCGCTCAGGTTCTGTTAGGAGAACATGATTTTTCATCATTTCGGGCAGCGCAGTGCCAAGCATCGACGCCCCGTCGATGTATCGAGAAAATATCCGTTAGTCGAAGTGGACGGATGGTGGTGATAGACATCGCCGCCAATGCGTTTCTAATGCACATGGTTAGAAACATCGCTGGGGTGTTAGAGCTTGTGGGATCGAATGACCTTCACGCGTCGGATGTCGAGGCCCTACTTGCTGCACGAAATCGATCTCTGGCTCCTCCCACCGCGCCACCACATGGGCTGTATCTAGTTCAGGTTTCGTATCCAAATTTTTCACGCCATGTAGAGGTCCGCCGTCCCATTATCTTGGGCCCGTAGGTGGTAGACTAGCGCGCTTTTTTCGGGCATGCCGACTATGAGCGTCGTAGTAAAGTTCTGTGGAATTACGACGGTGGAGGACGCGATCCATTCGGTCGACTTTGGTTGCAATGCGATTGGGCTGAATTTCTACGAGCATAGTCGGAGGCTGGTCTCGCTAAAAACCGCGGAAGCGATTGTTCGGAGTATCGGTAACAGCGTGAAAACGGTGGCTGTTTTTGTCGATCCGGAAGTCGAAGAAGTTATGCGGGTCGTTAAGGAAGTAAGGGTGGACTACTTGCAGTTTCATGGCGACGAATCCGCGGCATTTTGCGAACAATTTCAAGTACCTTTCGTGAAAGCGATATCCGTAACGGAAGGTTTTGATTTCGACGAATTCTCAGACAAATATCGTCGAGCACGGGCGTTGATGCTTGATTCTTCTGCGGGCGTAGATCGGGGTGGGACGGGCACAACTTTTGATTGGGCGTTATGGCCTAAGGGCGCGAAACAGCAAATCATTCTCGCGGGCGGATTGGACGAGACCAATGTTGCGCAAGCTATACAGCAGACGAATCCTTGGGCAGTCGACGTGGCAAGTGGGATTGAAAAAGACGGTGGACCCGCTAAAGATGCTCAGAAGATGGAAGCGTTTATGAATGAGGTTTTACGTGTCGGGGGGTAACCGTAAGCCATACAGCGCGCCCGATGAAGCTGGCCACTTTGGTGAATTTGGCGGTCGCTTTGTCGCGGAGACGTTAACGCATGCTCTCGATGAACTCACCGAGCTTTACGAGAACTTATCGACGGACGAGGCGTTTCGTCAGCGATTCGAACATGACTTAGCGCATTACGTCGGCAGGCCGACGCCATTGTACGAGGCCCGAAGGCTCACTAGCGAAATCGGTGGTGCACGCATTTTCCTGAAGCGAGAGGATCTCAATCACACAGGCGCACACAAAATTAACAACACCGTGGGACAGGCCTTGCTTGCGGAACGGATGGGGAAAAGACGGGTGATAGCAGAAACTGGAGCCGGCCAACACGGTGTCGCCACCGCAACGGTAGCGGCTCGGTTGGGTTTTGACTGTTGCGTGTATATGGGCGAGGAAGATGTAAGACGCCAGGCGCTCAACGTATATCGCATGAAACTGTTGGGGGCCGAGGTAGTTCCGGTTTCGTCTGGTTCGCGAACACTCAAAGATGCCATGAACGAAGCAATGCGCGACTGGGTAACGAACGTCGACGACACGCACTACATTATTGGCAGTGTTGCAGGCCCCCACCCGTATCCCGCGCTCGTCCGCGACTTTCAATCGGTCATTGGTCGGGAGGCGAAAGAGCAAAGCCTTGAGCAGTGCGGACGAATTCCGGATTTGCTGATTGCATGCGTCGGCGGTGGTTCGAATGCTATGGGCCTTTTTTTTCCATTTGTAGATGACGAGGGAGTCGATTTGATAGGCGTCGAGGCAGCAGGGCTGGGTATTGAGACGGGTAGGCACGCGGCGCCGCTGAACGCTGGTCGGCCTGGGGTATTACATGGAAGCCGAAGCTATCTCATGGACGATGAAGATGGCCAAATACGAGAAACCCATTCGATATCGGCGGGTCTCGACTACCCCGGCGTAGGTCCCGAACATTCGTACTGGAAAGATATTGGACGCGCAAATTACGTTTCCGTGACGGACGAACAAGCCGTTGAAGCCTTCCGACTATTGAATCGGACCGAAGGGATCATGCCCGCGTTAGAATCTAGTCATGCAGTCGCCTATGCAGCTATCGAAGCATTACGCCGCGACAACGACGAAATTATCGTCGTGAACCTCTCGGGACGGGGGGACAAGGATATCCAAACCATTGCCGACATGGACGGGATTCAAATTTGAGTCGTATTGGTTCGCGTCTGGAAACGTACAAGGACGCAGGTAAAACCGCGTTGGTTTCGTTCGTCACCGCGGGGGATCCGTCGGTTGCTACGACCGTCCCTGCGCTTCATGCGCTGGTTAGGGGAGGGGTCGATATTCTTGAGCTAGGTGTTCCGTTTTCAGATCCCGAAGCCGAAGGTCCGGCGATACAGAAGTCGTCGGAGCGGGCTCTCGCGAACGGGGTCGATTTGGTCGCAGTTCTTGAGATGGTGTGTGATTTCAGACGGACGGATGCGAATACGCCGGTGCTCCTAATGGGGTATTACAATTCACTCTTGCGTCTCGGTCACGAGCGTTTTGCGAAGGTGGCCGTCGAAGCCGGTGTTGATGGGGTCATCATTGTTAACCTACCGCCGGAAGAAGCGATGGGTATTCAGCCAGCATTCGCGGCGGTGGATCTCGACCTTGTCTTTTTAATCGCACCTACGACCACGGAGACACGGGCACGTTCGATCGTTTCTGTTGCGAACGGTTTTATTTACTACGTTTCGTTAAAAGGGGTAACCGGTGCTCAGCAAATGGAGGTCGAGGGCGTTCGGAAGGAGGTACTCCGGGTCCAGTCGTATACTGAGTTGCCGGTAATGGTGGGTTTCGGTGTCAAAGACGCACAGGATGTTCGCCGGATTGCGAAGTACGCGGATGGTGTGGTTGTCGGTAGCGCGCTTGTCCGGACAATGGACGCTCTTCAGAATTCGGTCCTTGAAATTCCGGACGCACTCGAAGCACAAGTAAAAGAACTACGCGATGCGATAGACGAGAGCGACCGGGACGCACACCAATAACTGGTTCTCGGTAGAAATTCTTAGATGGCTAGTTGACCTGTGATGCGAGAGGAATCATCTCTGTTAAAAGGGTGGCTTGCCAGAATCGGGCGAGAACACCCGAAGAATGTACTCAACGGCCTCAAGCGAGTGCACGACGTTGCGGTGCGGTTGGAAGTATTAAGGCCTGCACAGACAGTGATCGTAGTGGCAGGAACCAACGGTAAGGGATCCACTGCCGTTTTTCTTGAGCAGATCTTACTGTCCGCCGGTACTCGTGTTGGCACGACTTTGTCGCCGCACCTCCATGTCTTTAACGAAAGGGTCAGGGTTCAAGGCGAAGAGGTGAGTGACCAGCGATTGATCGAGAGTTTTGAAGCGATAGAAGCCGTCCGAAACGATGTGCAACTGAACTACTTCGAGTACGCCATTCTCGCCGCGCTCGCATGCTTCAACCGTGAGGAACTCGATTACGCGATTCTGGAGGTCGGTTTGGGTGGACGCCTCGACGCGGTAAATATCGTCGATGGTGATCTCAGTATTATTACCAGCGTAGGCATCGACCATGAGGAATACTTGGGGTCTGATCGAGAAAGTATTGGACGTGAAAAAGCGGGAATATTACGAAACGGTACACCCTTGATCTTCGGTGAGCCCCAGATACCTGAATCGGTTGAACAACGTGCGAAAGAGCTCGGAGTCGTGACCTATATCGCCGGGCGGGACTTCCAGGAGCATACGGATGTCAACGGTTGGAGAATCGAGGTCGTCGAAGGCGCCGAACGTAATGTGTATCACTATTCGCGAACGCCTTTCGTCGCGAAGAACAATGCCGTTGTCGCTTTACAGGCGGCTGTACTGCTCGGTATTTCCGTAGATTCCAAGATCATTGAGGACGTCATAGACTTTCGTCTACCAGGCCGCCTCGAAGTGGTCGACAAGGTAGACCGTACTTGGATTCTTGACGTTGCCCATAACCCGCATGCCGCTCGGTTTCTATCGCACCAGTTGAAGGAACGTTATCCAGGACGACGGTTTAGTGGGCTGTTCGGTTGTTTCACGGACAAAGACGCCGTAAAGATCTTACGAGAGTTAGGAGACGTGCTAGATCAAGTGGTGTACGCGGACACTACGGGGACCCGAGGACAATTCGCGACCGAACTCGAAACCAGGATTAATTTGAGCTTTGAGGGGTGTGTTGGCGGGAAGATCGAGTCTAGTGTTGATTACCTCATCAATAGGACGCAGAGTAGCGACCTAATTCTCGTGTTCGGATCCTTTGATTTAGTCGAGCGAATGCGCACTTGGTTATTTTCACGATAACTAACTCCCAGCCAATCCTGTGAAGGAATTGACTCGGTACCGGGTCACAGGAGCGATTTTCCTAGCCTCGATTGCAATTATATTTCTACCGATGCTATTCGACGGAGACGGACTCGAACCTAACGAATCGTTAAATTCAGACCTGTTTGACCTTCGACAAGCCGTTGACACGTTGGATTTTTCAGAAGTTGTTCCGGACGATCGATCCCGAGCTCCAGAGTTGAAAGCGGCGTTAGAAGCACGGCAAGCGCTTCGCGCGACGATTGACGAGGAAGGTTATTTGGAAAGCAACGGTACTCGGATCGGCGATCCGGTTTTGTCTATTGAGGATACTGATACCGTCATATGGGCGGTACAGATTGGGAGCTTCGACCAGCCCGACAACGCAACTGCCCTGCGTGATCGCCTGCTTCACGATGGTTATTCAGCCTGGCTTTCGAACGTACGCAATTTTGGAGGTGATCGAACCCGAGTCGCCGTCGGGCCGATGCTCTTGCGTACGGATGCACTTGCTATGCAGGAAGAGCTGGTCGTTAGGTACGATGGTTTGGAAGCGCTGATCGTTGGTTTTAGCCATTGACCGTTTGGCATTATGCGGATATTGCCATTGCGGCCGTGATCCTAATCTCGGCCGCGATCGGAATGGCGCGTGGGCTTGTACGAGAAACAGTTTCTCTTGCAATCTGGTTGGCAGCATTCCTTAGCGCCACGATGTTTGCTGAATCGGCCATGAACTTCATTCAGTTCGATTGGATGCAAGGATTGTCTGAGCAGGCGCAGCAAGCATTCCGATATTCGGGTGCCTTCGCCGCAATATTTATCGGAGTTCTTATCATCGGGGCTATCGTCCAGTGGATGTTGGGCAAGCTTGTAAAGGGAACAGGCTTGACCGGAACCGACCGCACGCTTGGATTTTTCTTTGGTGGAGCACGAGGCGCTATACTAGTGATCGTTGTGCTTGTGGCGGTCGAATCTTCTCAGTCAGAGGCTGGTTGGTGGCAGGAGTCAATGCTTAGACCCCATTTGATGGCGTTCGAGACGGACGTCGTGCGGTTCTTTGGATTCATAAAGGAAGCTCTGCGAGGTTAAACATAGTATGTGTGGCGTCGTTGGAATCGTCGGTAAGGGTCCGGTCAATCAGGACCTATATGACGCACTGACTGTTTTACAGCATCGCGGCCAGGATGCTGCAGGGATAGTCACGGTTGACGGCGATAGGCTACATCTTCGAAAAGACACGGGTCTTGTTAGCCAAGTTTTCCAACAACGCCATATGCATAGGCTCGCTGGCAACTTGGGCATCGGCCATGTGCGTTATCCCACGGCGGGAACTAGCAGTTCGGCTGAAGCTCAGCCGATGTACGTAAATTCACCCTACGGCATAAGTTTGGCTCACAATGGGAATCTAACGAATGCTGAAGAATTGGTTGCTGATGTATTCCGCGCCGATTTGCGCCACGTAAATACTGAATCTGATTCCGAAATTCTGCTGAATGTTTTTGCCCACGAACTCGATAAGCTCGGTGAGTTCGTTCCAGCTCCTGAACATATTTTTGAAGCGGTTGCCGGCGTTCATTCGCGCTGCCTAGGGGCATACGCTGCGGTCGCAATGATCATGGGAGGTGGCATCGTCGGGTTTAGGGATCCGCATGGGATACGACCGTTGATCTACGGGTGTCGTGAGACCCGTGGTGGCGAGGAATATATGATCGCCAGCGAAAGTGCGGCGTTAGCAGTCCTAGGGTTCGAGATTATGGGCGATGTGGCACCCGGCGAAGCGGTCTATATCGACGTCGAAGGCTATTTGCATGTGCAGCAATGTGCCGTTGCTCCCAGCCTAACCCCGTGTATTTTTGAACATGTTTATTTGGCTCGACCTGATTCAATCATGGACGACATCTCTGTGCATAAAGCACGGCTTAGGATGGGCGAAAAACTTGCCGATCGGATTTTGGAACAATACTCCGGTCGGGATCATGAGATCGATGTGGTGATGCCGATACCAGAAACAAGTCGAACTGCGGCACAACCTCTCGCACATCGATTGGACGTCAAGCTTCGTGAAGGGTTTGTCAAGAATCGTTATGTCGGACGCACGTTTATTATGCCGGGCCAAAATCAACGGAAAAAATCTGTCAGGCAAAAGCTCAATGCTATCGATCTTGAGTTTGACGGAAAGAACGTCTTGTTGGTTGAAGACTCTATCGTTCGGGGTACAACCACTCGGGAAATCATCCAACAGGCGCGCGATGCAGGTGCTCGAAAGGTGTTTGTTGCTGTTGCCGCTCCACCCGTTAGGTATCCCAACGTGTACGGCATCGATATGCCGACGTCTGCGGAGTTCGTTGCATACAATCGTACCGACGAAGAGGTGGCCGCCAATCTAGGTGCTGACTGGCTGATCTACCAGAACTTGGATGATCTCGTGGAGTCAGCTAGAGAAGGAAATCGTGCCATCGAAAGGTTCGATTGCTCTGTCTTTGACGGCGACTATGTGACAGGGGATATCGACGACGCGTATCTGGAAAGATTGTCGATGGACCGAAATGACGAATCGAAGCAACGGCGTGACGCGGAATTGACAGACGGGCCAACCGTGATCGAACTCCATAACCATGCTTGATGTCTGAGTAAAGCTAATTTCACTTCGATTTTCGATAACGACTGAGTGCGACATGTGCATCGGCGTGATGTCAAACATGGGTCGGTGGACTCTGGAATGTTGATTAACCGAACGACACCTTGTGTTGGAGTGTGTTCCACAACCTACGGCGATCTGGTTTGTAGAGGATGTAAGCGTTTTTCTCATGAAATCGTCGGTTGGAACGGATACGAACCGGATCAAAAAGATCGAGTGTGGGCGCGCCTTTCTGAACTAAGTAATGAAAGTGTCCGGGCTTGCGTGCGCGTTCAAGACGAGGATCGATGGCAGCAAACCATCGCGTCAATGACGGACGCGGATTCGAACGAATTTGGAACGCTCGTTTTGAGGGTATTGAGAAATGTTGTCCAAAAACCGATAGAGGCGGGGCTTGAACCTCTCGGATTGCCTCGGGACGTGTTGTCGAGGGATGTACTGCGTTCGATCGATCGTGAGTTCTATATCCGCTCGATGGCTTATTACGAGCGTAGCTTCAAGACTCTTGCCCTATGACTCCATTGGCTATTGCGCACTATTTGCGTGTCCCGACGCCGGAAGTATGGATCAAGAGTGCGCTATTGAATGTGGAATTGCTTTTGATCGATCACGCCAATTGCGAAAAGAAAGCCGCTAGTACGGCCCTGTCCCTTCTTTATCGTTACGTGGAAAAATCCCGCCTTTTGCAACAATTGTCGAGGCTGGCTCGAGAAGAGTTGCGCCACTTTGAACAGGTTGCTCGGACCATCGAAAAGCGAAGTATCGTATACCGGCATGTATCGGCGAGCCGGTATGCCAGCACCCTTAATAGGATGGTCCGGTCTCACGAACCGGAACGACTGGTAGATACCTTGTTAGTTGCAAGCATCATAGAAGCGCGTAGTTGCGAGCGTTTCGCGTTGCTTGCCGACGTTGTGGATACTCAGCTAGCGGATCTATATCGAAGTTTGTTGGATTCGGAACGACGCCATTTTAACGAGTACCAACGGCTGGCTTTGGAATACGGAGACGAGCGAGACATATCGGCGCGTATCGAGGTAATTATCGAGACAGAAAATGACTTGATAACTTCTGCGGACCATGAGTTTCGGTTCCACAGTGGTCTTCCGGTTGATCTGGATATCGAATCGAAAACTTCTAAATAGGAAAACACTCCAAACTAACGCCGCGATCTTCGATACGTGCCAGCCAACCACAACGGTTCCAATCGCCAAGCACATACCTCGTTTTGGTTTGATCCAATCGATGGATGGCTGGGCGATGTGTGTGCCCGTGTATAAGTACATCGCATTCGTGTTCTTGCAATACGGATAATACGACCTCGTCTGTCACGTCCATGATGTTCTGAGATTTATTCGCATTGGATAGGCGACTTTGTTCACGCATTTCATTGGCTAGTTGGATACGTTCTGGCAATGAACGACTCAGAATGTCTCGTTGCCAATCTGCCGAGCGGAAAAGGGTCCGCATCTGCTGATACGGCTCGTCTTTCGTACAGAAAGCATCACCATGCGCTAAGAGAACACGCCGTCCTTCAACTTCAACCATCGTAGGATCGTCGATAAGCCGAGCTCCTGTGTCGGTTTCAAAACTCTTTCCGATGAGGAAATCGCGGTTACCGTGCATGAGATATAGGGCAGCGTGCTGATTGCACCTTGCGAGGATGGAACGAAGCTCGTTCACAAATTGGCTGTCGTCGTCGTCACCAACCCATGCCTCCACTAAATCACCTAGTAGATAGATGGCTTCAACTTTTTCCGATTCGAGCACCAGTAAATTTCTTAGTGCGTCGAGCCTATTTGGAACTGAGGCGTCGAGGTGTAGGTCCGATACGCAGATTGCGCTCAAGGTAGGACCTTCTCCGCGGCTTCCATTAGGTTCTCGAGTATAGATACTCGGGTCATTGGTCCGACACCACCCGGAACAGGGGTTAACCAGCCAGCCACGTCGATTACGCTGTCAAAATCGACGTCGCCAAGGAGCGACCCATCTGACTGACGTTCGATCCCAACATCGATAACGGTAGCGCCCGGTTTTATCCAATTGCCTTTGATCAGACCGGCGACGCCAGTTGCACTAACCACGATGTCCGCGTTGACGACGTGGGACCTGGTATCTCGTGAAAATCGGTGACAGCTTGTCACTGTGCAACCCGCGCGTAATAGTTCAAGGCAGGTCGGTCGGCCGACATGGTTTGATGCGCCTACGACGGTGGCGTCAAGACCTCGGATCGGAACGTCAGTATTGTCTAGGAGCGACATAATCCCTTTTGACGTGCACGAACGTATCGCAGGTTCTCGCAAGGTCAGCATGCCGAGGTTGTATGGGTGAATGCCGTCGACGTCCTTTTCGGGTTCTATATTTTTGATAACAGCTAACGCGTTTATTTGAGAGGGCAGCGGCAGTTGGACCAGGATGCCATCGATATTTTCGTCTCGGTTAAAGCGTTGGACGGCAGAGATGACCTCGTTTTCGGGTGCGGATTCGTCAAGAAGACAAATTTCAGTACGGAAGCCGACGACTTCACAATCCTTCTTTTTAAGCCGGACGTATATCTGGGACGAAGGGTCGTTGCCCACCAAAATAATGGCTAATCCTGGAGCCCGATGTCCTTCGGCGACGCGGTCGACGGTGCGTCTTGCGATCTTGTCCTTTATGGACTTTGCAATCGCTTCGCCATCGAGAATTCGTGCAGACATCGGGAGGGTCTCTTGGAAAACTAAGGTCGCGGACGTCGAAACGGACTTTATGTGAAGTAGGGTTGTCCGTAAACAACGGAAGTCGTGTTTGACCACTTCTGGACGGATCAGTAAGATCCCGCGCCGCGTATGGTACCCGCGCACCGTGCAAGATCTACACCTAGATGTATGATAGACGCCGTCCAGCGGGGTATAGCGCAGTCTGGTAGCGCGCCTGCTTTGGGAGCAGGATGTCGGGA
>UINC01000979.1_pt1 | contig 32740 bp, 33 predicted proteins | sample 5385821 | NCBI WGS metagenome assembly UINC01 (sample SAMEA4666929, study PRJEB26691) | marine metagenome | isolation source: Pacific Ocean | place: Pacific Ocean | collected 2011-10-13 | reverse complement strand
AGGGGAAAAATCTTCATACATTTCTGCGTCGATATCCCAAGAATATATCTCGCAGTAAACACCACTTTCCCTTACTCTGCGCGCTATAAGCTGTGTATATTGACTTCCAAAATCAATAATCAGAATTTTATTCGCATGGATGTCGGTTTTTGATGAAGTAATATGCGACGATGGGTGGCTCATTGATTTAATTTATAGCGTATTCAAGATGTGCTGCGATAATTTGGCGCTTCTTTGGTAATAGATACATCATGAACGTGACTTTCACGCATACCGGCGGCAGTTATCTTCACAAACTGAGGTTTTGTTCTCATTGTTTCAATATCATGACTGCCCGTATAACCCATAGCAGCCCTGACACCGCCAATTAGTTGCTGAATAATTGCTCCTATTGAACCCTTATAGGCTATTCGCCCTTCTATTCCTTCCGGTACGAGTTTTTCAAGTTCTTCAGTTGCATCTTGAAAGTAACGATCAGATGAACCGTGGGATTGCTGCATGGCAGCCACTGAGCCCATCCCGCGATAAGCTTTATAGGATCTTCCTTGGTAAAGCTCTACTTCGCCGGGAGACTCTTCCGTGCCTGCAAATAAACTCCCTATCATTACCGAATGGGCACCGGCAACAAGGGCTTTTGCAATATCTCCTGAATAACGAATACCGCCATCTGCTATCAGCGGAACATTGGTTTTCTTTAATGCCTCAGCAATTTCTGCTACCGCAGTAATCTGTGGAAGACCGACCCCTGCTATTATCCTTGTTGTACAAATGGAACCAGGGCCTACGCCAACCTTTATTCCGTGTGCGCCTGCTTTAACAAGTTCAAGCGCAGCTTCAGAGGTCACCACATTTCCTGCGATAATTTGAATATCTGAAAATTGTTTTTTGATCTGTTGGATACGATCAATGACTCCTTTTGAATGTCCATGAGACGTATCTACAACAACCACATCAACCCCGGATTTGATCAACTCTGCAATACGCTCATCTGTATCCTGCCCGGTCCCTATTGCAGCACCGACTCTTAACGCTCCTTTTTCATCCTTACAAGCATGAGGAAAATCATTCGCTTTTTGAAAATCCTTTGCTGTAATCATACCTTTCAACTCGAAATTTTCTCCAACCACCAGTACCTTTTCTATGCGATGTTGATGGAGAAGCGATAAAACTTCTTCATCGTCAGCACCTTCTTTAACTGTAACAAGACGCTCTTGTGGAGTCATCACTGAAGATACTGGTGCTTCAAGATTGGTTTCAAAACGTAAATCCCGATGAGTGACAATCCCTATGGTAGTTTTTCCTTCAACGACTGGCATACCTGAAAAACCTAAGGATTGAGTTAATGCAATAACATCTCGAATGGATTCATCGGCGGTAACCGTAATCGGGTCTCTGACTATACCGCTCTCAAACTTTTTAACCCTAAGGACTTCTTGGGCCTGACTTTCTGGAGGCATATTCTTATGGATCACGCCTAATCCGCCTTCCTGAGCAATAGCGATAGCTAATCTGGATTCCGTTACGGTATCCATAGCAGCAGATAATAAAGGAATATTTAAATTTATTTGAGACGTTAGTCTTGTGGTTAAATCAACATTGCGCGGCAAAACATCAGAATAATCTGGCTGGAGAAGAACATCATCAAAAGTTAGTGCTTCCTTGGCTATACGCATATAACCTCTTTACTATTCATCGAATAAAGTTAAACAGGCGATTGTACGCATATGTTTTTCCTGGGTAAAGTGTAAGTAACAATTATTCTATATTAATTTAAGTCATATATACTATTGGAGTGGAAAATACGCTAAACGAAAATAACCCTCAATCTATTGTCACAGTCTCGGAGTTAAATCGAACTGCTCGGACATTATTAGAGCGTGGCATCGCAAGACTTTGGGTTGAGGGTGAAATATCTAATCTTGCTAAACCACCATCAGGCCATCTTTATTTCAGCCTAAAGGATGACTTTGCTCAGATTAGTTGTGTTTATTTTAGGCAAAAGCAGCGCCAATCAGATATTACTATTGAAAATGGAATGCAAATGCTGGCGTATGGAAAAGTCAGTCTTTATGAGCCTCGGGGTAGTTTTCAATTCAAAGTCGAAGAACTTGAAATGGCTGGTGAAGGATTACTTAAAAGACGATTTGAAGCACTCAAACAAAAATTGCAAGCAGAAGGATTGTTTGCAGAAGAACGAAAAAAAGCGCTCCCTACATTACCAAAACGTATTGGAGTTGTTACCTCTCCGAGCGGCGCCGCTATTAGAGATATACTTACCGTGCTCAAACGTCGTTTTCCATCTATACCCGTTATCATTTATCCGTCATCTGTACAAGGCGAATCTGCGGCTCCAGAATTAGTAAAAGCAATCAATACTGCTGACTTACGGGCAGAGTGTGATGTTTTAATTATTGGACGTGGCGGGGGTTCTTTGGAAGACCTATGGGCATTTAATGAAGAAATGGTAGCAAGGGCGATTGTTGATTGCTCTATTCCAGTTATCAGTGCTGTTGGGCACGAAATCGATTTTACAATATCTGATTTAGTTGCTGATCTACGCGCGCCAACGCCTTCTGGAGCCGCAGAGATCGTGGCACCAGATCGAAAACAATGGGAGGAAAATTTCGAGAGTATATCGGATAGAATCAATATATTAATCAATCAGTTGCTAGAAACTCATCATCAATCTTTGGATTGGTTAGCTGGACGTCTGTCACAATCTAGCCCAAAAAATATCATTAACTTGCAGCATGAAAAATTTAGTCATTTAAAAAACAATTTGATTTCTGCAATGAATCAACGTTGTTTATTTTATAAATACTCAATTGAAAAACTTGACCAACAATTATTAGAAGGATCACCTGCTCATTACATCCAAAGGAATTTACTTTCCTTTGAAAATATATGGCACCAATTAAAAGCCACGGGAAAAAATAACCTAATTAACAAGAGTAATCGTCTAAACCTTTCAGTACGAGCCCTGAATGCCGTTAGCCCGTTAAAAACCCTAGATCGCGGTTATGCCATTGTTAAACATAAATTAACTGGAAAAATACTTTCAAATGCAACCTCAATTCAGATTGGCGAAGAAATAGAGGCAACGTTAAGTCGAGGTAAAATAACTGCAACTATCAATAGTCGTAATAAAAAGAGTAAAGATTCTCAGTAAGACAACTAGCTATTATCATTCTGCAAAAGTTAAAAAATCGTGTATCACCGGGCAGAATTCATCCATTTCAACCAAAAATGAATCATGTCCTTTTATACAATCTAATTCTTTAAATTGTAGATCATTAACCACCCTGGAAAGGTCATCGACAAGTTTCTTTTGCTGATGAATGGGAAATAAAATATCACTCTGAACACCGATCACAAGACATCGCTTAAGTTTTAATCGAGAAAAACCAGCCTCAAGTGTACCGCCATGTTGCGAGAAATCGAACAAGTCTGAAGCTCTGGAAAGATAAAGGTAACAATTTGCATCAAATTGACCTGAGAATTTATTAGCATGATTTTCTAGATAGGATTCCACAGCAAAATCTCCATAAAATGGATTACCGCCATTCTTATTTTCGGCTTCTTCTCTAGCAAAACGATATTCCCACTCTATGGCAGAACGATAAGTCATCATTCCTAATTTTCTAGCTAAGCGTTGACCTATTACGGGAGGGTCATCAACATCATAATTTCCTTGATTCCACTTCGGATCTTTGCAAATCATTTCACGTTGAAGTGATCTGACGGCTATTGCAAAAGGTAAAGCCTCAGTTGCAGAAGATATTGAAATCATCTGGTCGCTAAATCCTGAGTGTTGAACACAAAATGCTAATGCCGTCATTCCTCCCATAGAACAACCAATAATTGTGTTCAATTTTTTAACCCCAAGGGCTTTTAGAACCTCGAATGCTGATTCGGCGACATCTTCCAACGATAACACTGGAAAAGACAATCGATATAATGATCCTGTGTTAGGATCGACTGAGGCTGGCCCTGTTGATCCAAAGCAACTGCCTAGGGAATTAACACAAATAACAAAAAATCGGTTTGTATCAACGGGTAAACCCGGTCCTATCATTTCTTCCCACCAACCTGCTGAAGAATCTTCAGGGGATGAAGATGCATGGGCAGATGGAGATAATCCAGAAAATATTAGAATTGCATTATCGCCTTCTCTTTTGAGCGTACCCCAAGTTTCGTAGGCCACAGTTGGAGAGTCTAAAGATCCTCCGCGATACATTAGAAATTGTTTTTCAATCTTCATCGTTTTTGATGCAATCATATTATTTATTCTACGCCGTTTTGATATTGAACGAGTTGGAACTTTACTTTTTCTTAACGTGTTTCATAAGTCGTTGGCGTTTCCTTTTCTGACGTTGGGTTAATTCATTTTTTCTACCTTTATAGGGATTATCACCAGTTTTAAAAAATAGTTGTACTGGTGTTCCGTGGAGATTGAATTTTTTTCGGAAACAATTTATCAAATATCGTCTGTAAGAATTAGGTAGTTTTTTTGTCTGATTACCATGAATCACAATAATGGGAGGGTTGCGACCTCCTTGATGCGCATAACGCAAACGGATACGGCGGCCACGCGCCAGTGGTGGTGGATGCTGTTGTACGGCCTTTTCTAGTACATTCGTCAATTCCTTTGTTGATAAATTCATGGTTGCAGATTTATAGGCGCGTTGTACTGCTGGAAGAAGGTTATTTACTCCCTTTCCATATAAGGCAGAAATAGTATGTTGTTCTGCGAAATCGAGGAAAGGTAACCGTCTATCAATCTGTTCTTTAATTCGCTTCTTTTTTGTAGCAGTCAATCCATCCCATTTGTTGACTACTACTACTAACGATCGTCCGCGTTGTACTGTTAAACCAATAAGACTAACATCCTGCTCAGTAATACCTTCTTGAGCATCCATTAATACTAAAACTACGTGGGCTTTTTCCATTGATCTTAATGCTTTGACAATACTGAATTTTTCTATCGTTTCACGCACTTTAGCTTTTCGGCGGACCCCTGCGGTATCAAAAAGCATGTATTTAGTTTTATTACTTTCAAAAGGAACAGCGATACTGTCTCTAGTGGTTCCTGGTTGATCAAAAACAACCAGTCTATCCTCTCCTATTAAACGATTAATGAGAGTTGATTTACCCACGTTAGGTCGACCAAGAACAGTGATACCAAGAAATTTATCATCATCGACATCAGTTTCTTTTAAAGGAGCACCCTCAAAAGTATTCAAAACTTCATTCATTAATGCCAAAACATAATCACCGTGAAGAGCAGAAATGATATTTGGCTTTCCTAACCCAAGGCTATGGAAATCCAGCGATGCTGTTTCAGGATTCAGTCCTTCAGATTTATTGGAAACTAAAAAAATCTTTTTTGACTTCTTACGTATAATAGCTGCAACATATTCATCGGTCGCATTTAACCCCTCTCTCCCATCAACCATAAAAAGTACAGCATCAGCTTCCTCTATAGCATGCAGTGTTTGTTCCGCCATAAATTCATTGATACCTTCTTCTTCACCCGAAATACCTCCAGTATCAATAACGATATATGCAACTGACCCCACCTTACCAAAACCATACTGTCTATCTCTAGTAAGCCCAGGATAGTCAGCTACAAGGGCTTCTCGAGATTTCGTCAGCTGGTTAAATAATGTTGATTTACCAACATTTTGACGACCAATAAGGGCAATAACAGGAAGCATATTGTTTTAATCAAAGCCATAGCGGCTTAAGATTCCTCTCTTTTATTATTATCAACCTGTTGGCTATCGCTTTCTGGTTGTTCCATAAGAAATGCGGCTATATCGCCTGATTCACTCTGAACATAAAGCCGAGTCCCAATGACAATAGGTATTCCAGAGATCATTCCCTTTCCTACGCGAACTCTAGCTACTGGTGCACCATTTTTGTTATCAAAAAGGTGGATGTAACCTTCAAAATCACCCACAGCTACGACTGAATTAAAAGGTACAGGAGTGGTTGGTTCACGCCTAACTAAAGAATCATGCCTCCATACTTCATCACCATTAAGCCTCTGCATCACAACAAGTTCTCCATTTTCAGTAGTTGTGTAAATATTGTCCCAATCAACACTAACGCCCGAATAACTTGAAATCTCTCTATCCCAAATTATTTGACCTGATTCAGCGGCAATAGAAGCTAATCGACCTTGGTAACTGGCAGCATAAATATCCTGCCCGACTGATGCAATAGAACCATCCAAATCATTTAATCGCTCTAAATCTGTCCTTCCGGAAGGGGGAGACAACATTGACTCCCATTCAACAGCTCCATTATCTAGCCGAATTGAGATAAGCCTGCCATTATCAAATCCAGAAATTACATTATTACCTATGATTAATGGGGTTGATGACCCCCTTAATGTGAGTGATGGAATTTGTTGTTCAATTAACCATAGCTCCGTACCATCGAGTATTGAAAAACCTCTCAATTTCCCATCAATGGTTTTAACCACTACAACATCATTCTTAATAAGAGGTTGAGAAACTGATTCACCTTCGATATTAATCCGCCATAGTTCTTTTCCATCATCTGTTGCTAAGCAAATCAACTCCCCATTCTGACCGGACACAACCAAACTCATGTCATTAGTCCCTGGCCCGCCACTTAATTGAATACCAAGATTCTGATTCCATATTTTTTTTCCTGTTAAAGAATCATAAGCAACAACATTTCCATCAAAACTCGCTGCAAATATATGGACTCCATCACTGGTTGGCATAAGAGATAATAATAAAAATTCGCTGCCTTGACCTACCTCTGCAGACCATAATTTTTTTATTGGGAGGCTTGGTTTAAAGTCCATGAGCTCAGTTGGTTCAAGCTCATCATCTTCTTCACTAAAAAGACTGCATGATGACAGTATTATGATCATCAGATGTAAAATCAGTATCCGATGAATGGAGATCACTGAATCCTTTCCCCTTCTTTATTTACCTGAGGCAAAACATCATCGATTGTTTGTTGCGGTAGATCGTATATTTTCATTTGAATCAAAGCGCTATCAACTAAAGGAATTGCTGATGTATCTTGAAGTGCAATTTGATAAGCAGTTTCAGCTGCTGAAAAATTACCAAGTTGAAGATAAGCATCGCCTATAAGTTCATTGTAAGGTACTTGGAAAGCATTATTTGTATGTGATTCAAGTAACGATAAAACTTCTTGAGGTTTTTCTTGGTATAACAAAATTTTTGCTAAACGATGACGTGCTATTAGCTGAAACTCATTATTTTTATTATTTACCAATAACTTTCTAAGTTCATCTTCAGCTTTGCCATCTCGTCCTTGATCCATATATAAACGGGCCATTACTAGTCTGGTTTGTTTCGCATAGATAGAATCACCAAAATCAGAATAGATTGTTCCTGCAATTAATTCACCTGCTTCTAAGTCACTCTGTACAACTTCTTCAGTTAACTCTTCAAACAAGGTGGATGCTTCGTATTGATTATTTAAAATATTTGTTTTCCAAGTATTGTTACCAAAAACAACAGCTGCACAAAAAAGAATGGCGATATACACGTAGTTACGATTTTTGCTCCACCATCCACGAATCTGTTCTATTTGTTCTTGTTCTGATAGAAATTCATCCACGATATTAATCCTTGATAAAAAATTTATTTATTGTTCTCTATTTTTTTTTCAAGCTCTTCAATAATCTTTTCACTAGATATAGTCACTTGATTTTCATCCGATCGAAGAGGCTTTAAACCATATGTACCTTCTTGAAGTTCATTTTCACCAATAATGATCGCATATGATGCTCCACTTTTATCTGCCCTTTTTAATTGTGACTTAAAACCACCTCCCCCAAGATTAACTTCAACTCTTAAGTTTTGAAACGAATCTCTCAATCTCTCCGACAGTTCTAAGCTTTTTTGAAAAACATCCTCGCCCACAGCGACAATAAAAACATCCGTATTATTGGGATGGTGTTTTCCACCACATTTTTCATACAAACTGATCAACCTTTCCATTCCCATGGCCCAACCAATTGCAGGTGTCGATCTTCCACCCAGTTTCTCTACAAGAGTATCGTACCTTCCTCCTGAACAAACTGCACCTTGCGCTCCCAATGCATCTGTCACCCATTCAAAAACGGTACGATTATAGTAATCTAGTCCACGGACTAATCTGGGATTAACAACATATTTTATCCCAGATTGATCTAACATATCTTTAAATAAAGAAAAATGCTGAGCAGAATCAGGATCTAAATAATCAAGCATTTTAGGAGCTTTCTCAATTATTTCATGCATTTCTGGATTTTTACTATCGAGAATTCTTAAAGGATTTTTCTCAAGACGTCTTATGCTATCTTGATCTAATTTTTGTTTAATTTTTTCAAAATATTTAATGAGTTCTTGGCGATAAATAGATCTTGATTCGTTAGATCCTAGAGAATTAATTTCTAAAGTCAATTGTGATATCCCTAACCTTTTCCACATGTTGGAGCACATTATTATTAGCTCTACATCAACATCAGGACCAAAATAACCCATGGCCTCTACATCAAATTGGCAAAATTGACGATAACGTCCTTGTTGCGGTTTTTCATAACGAAACATTGGCCCCGATGTCCAAAGTTTTTGTTTTTGATTATGCAGCAAGCCATTTGTAAGTCCTGCACGTACCAGGCTAGCAGTTGCTTCTGGCCGGAGCGTCAAACTCCCATCGTTGCGATCTTTAAAAGTATACATTTCCTTTTCAACAATATCGCTAACTTCCCCGATAGACCTTTTAAATAAGTCAGTATACTCAATCAGTGGAACTCGAATTTCACGGTAACCGTATGATTCAACTACATCGCGAACAATTTCTTCGACATAACGCCAAAGACGGGTAGCTTCCGGCAATATATCGTTCATTCCTCTAATTGTTTTAATCTTAGTATTCATTTCTACCGTAAATAGTCATTTATCTCGTTTGCATTTTGAGAGGTGGCGATCTCAATCCCATTAATTAACCTATCCTCTATGAAAATTTCAGTATCTTTATCTATCATATTTTCTGATTCATCAATAAGGTCATCTGTATAGTATATTTCTCCATCAGTAATAGTGTCAGAATTTTTGGCAATATTAAAATTATTATTACCAGTAATAAATTTAGTCAATTTATCGAATTGAATACCAAATGAATCTTCTATAATCCTAAAACGAGCGATATTAGCACGTACATATATATCTGGTACTGAATAATTCCTACCATTTATAAATATTTCTACACTTTCGTTAGCGCCAAATAAAATTTCTAGGGGAGCGATTCCAGATAAGGTAATAATTTCACCTGCTGAAACAAGATCATAATAAAGACGATCCCCCAAATCATCATAAACTTCTGTCCAACATTCTCGGATAAAATTCATTGACAAATTAAGTTTAAGAGGGCTTTCTTCTTCGGTTATATCTATTTCTACATTGAACAATGGATTAGATAATTCACTTTCTTGACCGCTATCCTCAACAACTGACTGGCTAATATCTTCAACAGCTGGATCTTCAGGTAAATTTTGATTTGGAAAATCATCGTTGATATTTTTTTTAACATCAGATGAGTTAAGCAAATCAATAGTATTTGATGACACTATCTTGTCTGATGGTTGCATTATCCACCAAACAACCCAAAAAAATAAAAGCAGAAAAAGGATAAAAATCACTTTTTTTGGCTTAATATATTGCGAATCACTAAAGATTCTCTCCTTCTTATCTGCAATCTGTGGTGTTTTTTGAGAATGATGAATGAGAGAATATTCCTGCAATATTTCATCCTGTGGCACATCGACTATCTTAGCGTATTGACTTAAATACCCTCTAACAAAAACAGGAGGGCCGACTTTATCAAAGATATTTTTTTCTAAATTAGATAGAACATTGGTGCTTACTAATAGTTCCTCAGCGATATCTTCAAGAGGAATTTCTTTTTCGTGACGTGCTTTTGCTAAACGCTTTCCTGCTACACTTTTGCGTTTAGTTTTTTTAGTTTCTTCAGATTCAATATTTTTAGCCATTACTTTCAGCTATTCCGATTTTCTTACCTAGTCTAAATAAAATTTTATCGCTTACTTTTCCCGTTAGTTGACCACAAGCAGCATGGATATCTGCTCCGCGTGTTTTTCTAGTTGTTACAACAATACCAAGATTACGTAATTGTTGTTGGAATCTTCGTATATTTTTCGATGGTGAGCATACATAATCATTACCTGGAAATGAATTAAACGGGATAAGATTCACCTTGGCTGGTTTTCCTTCCAATAATTTTGCCAACTCTGTAGCGCAATCCATCGAATCATTTACATCCTTTAGCATTACATATTCAAAGGTAATAAATCGATTTGAACGTTTTTTTGCATATTCCCAACATGCCTCTAATAACTCATCAACAGGATGAATACGATTTATTGGCACTAACTGATCCCGAAGTTCATTATTTGGAGCATGTAACGAGACAGCTAACGAAACATTACAGTCTTCACTAAGTTTGGCAATATTGGCTACTATCCCCGAAGTGCTTACAGTAATTCTGCGACGGGATATTCCATAAGCGTAATCAGAAATAAGAATATTTATTGATGCAACCAGACTTCGATAATTTGCAAGTGGTTCACCCATACCCATAAATACAACATTAGTGACGGCAGGTTTGTCATTGGATCGCCTTGGCAGGACGCTATTAACATAACTGACTTGCCCAATAATTTCTTCGGCTCCAAGATTTCGGTTAAATCCCTGTGCTCCTGTGGCACAAAATGTACAATCGAGAGCGCAGCCTACTTGCGATGATATACACAAAGTACCTCGATCAGGTTCAGGTATAAATACACTCTCAACAGCTTGATTGTTACCAGATTCGAATAACCATTTTATCGTTCCATCTGAAGATTTATCCATAGAAATTACGGTTGGTAACTCTATTGTAGCGATTTTTATCAAATGTTCGCGTAGTGACTTTGAAAGATCCGTCATGGCATCAAAATTGTATGTCTTTCTTTGATGAATCCATTGCATGACTTGGCGTGCGTGAAATGATCTCTCACCAATTTCAGAGAGAAATTTTTCTAATCCTTGTTGAGAAAGGCCTAAAAGATTCTGTTTTGGCTGTCTTGTTTGCACTGTTTATTCAATTGCTAATGTTTTTTAAAAACAAACACCATCAATACCAAAAAAAAACTCTATCTCTTGAGAGGCTGTTTCTTTTCCATCTGATCCATGAACAATATTTTTCTCAATGCTTTCAGCAAAATCCGCACGGATCGAACCGTTAACTGCTTCCGATGGATCGGTAGCGCCCATTATTCTTCGGTTAGTTTCTATAGCTGATTCCCCTTCAAGAATCTGTACCATCACAGGGCCGGATACCATATATGCAACCAAATCTTTGAAGAATGGTTTTTCTTTATGAACAGAGTAGAATGCTTCAGCTTGTTCTTTTGAGAGTTTCAGCATCTTGGCGCTAACGATACGTAGACCTGATTTTTCAAAGCGTCTCAGTATTTCACCGATTAAGTTTTTTTCAACACCATCAGGCTTAATAATAGATAAAGTTTGCTCAACTGACATGCTGATTTTCCTCAGAAATTAACGAAATTATATACAATATTGACGGTTGTTAGTTGATCTAGTGATTTTAGTTACAAAGATAAATAGTTAACAATCAAAACAATCTTTAGGTATCTAATAGAAATCATTCAATACTAAAACTTTCTCCGCATCCACATTCGCCTGTTACATTTGGATTTCTGAAGCGAAATGATTCATTTAAACCTTCTTTGACAAAATCAATTTCTGTACCGTCAACAAGGTTAAAAATTTTCTTTTTTACTATAATGTTAACCGCTAATTCATCGAACATAAGATCATCATCCTCAACAATATCGGCATAATTAACAACATAAGCATAACCATTGCATCCTGTCTTCTTTATATCCAATCGGAGACCTATCCCTTTGCCACGAGATTGTAGATAAGTTTTTATTCGCTGTGCAGCTGATTGAGTAATAGATATGGCCATAATTTTCTTACTTTTTAATTTTATCATTATCAAGTGCAAGTTTAAGTGACTCTAATGCGTCTTGAAGTAGTAGTATAACTCCTATTTTCTCAGTAGGTACTTCTAAAATTTGTATTAAATGCAGGATATCAATATTTTCTACTTCTTTATTATGTTTCCCTTCACACTGATTACAACAAAATTCAGCCGCCGCTATTAAAAATGGACAACCAAAAACGCGAAACCTTAGAGCTAGAATATTTTCTTCTTTTATAACTGCAGTTAATACTATTTTTGATCCATTCTTAGACTCTTGCGCGACTACTTTATAAGGTTTTCCTAATTTATCTGGAATGTCTTTAGCATGTAATGGATTCTTAAATAACGATCTAACTAACTCATTATAAGGGCCATGTTCGATTAGTTCATTATTACTAAGCATGTCAAATTTCTGGCGCTAATGACCTTAACTTTGACACGGAGGAAACATAATGATTTATTACAAAATCAATATCTTCAATAGTATTATCCCGTCCAAAGCTAAAACGGATTGAGCTATGTGCCTGCATATCACTGCAGCCAAGCGCCTTCAAAACAAAAGAAGATTCTCCACTTTTCGAATTGCACGCTGATCCTTGTGAAATACATATGGGTTCCAAAGCTAGCATCAAACTCTCGCCATCAATATCATCAATACTAATATTAAGAATTCCAGGGAAATGAAATTTCTCAGAGCCGTTTCTTATAATGCCTGCCAGATTTTTCAAACTATTCCAAAGACGATCATGTAATAACTTATAATGTAAATAGTCGTCTTTTAATCTCAAATTAGCTAATTTGGATGCCACCCCAAGACCCACAATTTGATGTAATGGTAGCGTACCAGGTCTAGCATTCTGCTGTTCACCGCCAAAAAATAAAGGTAAAACTCCACATCCAGAACGCTTTTTTATATAAAGACCGCCAATCCCCTGAGGTCCGTAGAATTTATGAGCAGTAAATGACAGCAAATCAATATTTAAATCTCTTAATTTTATAGGTAGCTTTCCAACAGATTGAGCGGCATCCGTGTGAAATAAAATATCATTCTTTCGGCATAGATTACCTATTGCTTCAATATTCTGAATTACTCCTGTTTCATTATTTACGTGCATAATAGAAACTAGCTGTGTTTCTTTCGTAATAGCTTCTTCTAAATCATTAAGAGAAATCATACCTTTATCATCGCAAGAAATTTTAGTTACACAAAAATCTTCTTTTTCAAGTTGACTGAAAGGTTCGATCACAGCTTTATGCTCTGTCGATGAGGTTATAATATGTCGCCCGCGATGTGAGCGAAATCTTGCTGCCCCTAGAATTGCAAGATTATTGGATTCGGTCGCTCCTGACGTCCAAATAATTTCGTATGGATCAGCTTCAATTAAGGTTGCTACCTGCTCTCTAGCTAGCTCTATGGCGGCATGGGCTCTTCTGCCTAATAAATTATTAGCTGAGGGATTACCTAATTCATGACTTCTAGAAAAACAGGCTATCATCGAATCAGCAACTTCAGGATCTATATGAGTTGTGGCAGCATTATCTAGATAAATAATTTTTTGTTTTACGATATTTCCCATATCTAACAGCCTTACACCTTCTTTTGATCAAGTGATGTTAAAATTCCACGAAATATATTGACTTCATTCTTGTCCGGAGTTGCCCGTACAAAAAATCGTCTTAATCTCCTCATGAGATACCTAGGGTTATCAGGATCAAGAAAGTTACTCCTGGTTAGAACATCTTCAAGATGAGAATAAAAATGTTCTAATTCTTCAACCGATGCTAGCGGAGTTCCTGATTTATGTTCATCGTATAAACCATCATAAAAAGACATTCTCAATTCATAAGTCAGAATCTGAACAGCCATAGCGATATTCAACGAACTAAATGAAGGATCAGAAGGTATTGTCAACAAAGCATGACAGTGATCAAGGTCACTATTGGTTAATCCTGAATGCTCAGGCCCAAAAACTGCAGCAGCTTTACCATTGCATCCTTCTTGTAATAAACGAATAGCACACGCCCTAACATCAAAACTTGGCCAATCAATAGTTCTTGATCTAGAACTTGCGCCAACTACATAAGTAAAATCTTTTATCGCATCCGATAGGTTGTCAAAAATAGTAGCATTTCTCAGGATCTCTTCTGCGCCTGAAGCTCTTGCTGAAGCCTCTGGATCAGGAAAAGATTTTGGATTTACTAGTATTAATTCATTTAAACCCATATTTTTCATGGCTCTTGCCGTAGCACCAATATTTCCTGGATGAGTTGTGCCGACAAGAATAATGGTTACATTCATCAAAATAATTTCCTATAAATTTAATTTTTTTTATTAGTTACTATAAGGTCTGTTATTCTATCCTGCTTAAAGGATAAAGTTGAACGATATAACAACAGCTCTTTCATAATATTACGGAATAAAAGAATGCATGCGTTACTAAATGTTGCTGTCATGGCGGCCCATCGGGCAGGAGATACGTTAATTCGTAATCTCAATAAACTCGACAAAATAAAAACCCGGGTCAAGATAAAGGGACATAATGATTTTGTAAGCGAAGCTGACCACACAGCAGAGAGAGTCATCATAGAAACCATTCATAAACATTATCCTGATCATGCGATTATTGCTGAAGAAAGTGGGGAACAGGGAGAATCTGAATACGTATGGATCATCGATCCCTTAGATGGAACAACAAATTTCCTTCATGGTTTTCCAATATTTTGTGTTTCTGTAGCGCTAATGTACAGGGGTCAGTTAGAACATGGTGTTGTTTATGACCCAATGCGGCAAGAGTTATTTACTGCTTCCAGAGGTAAAGGAGCGCATCTTGATGGTCGCCGTATTCGCGTAAGCGGAGAAAAAAATCTTGATCGATCGTTAATCGGCACAGGATTTCCTTTTAGACATTCAAATAAGTTGATCAAGCCTTATATAAATATGCTAGTTAAAGCTATTGAAGAAACTGCAGGTGTTCGAAGACCTGGAGCTGCTGCGCTAGACCTTTGTTATGTTGCGTGTGGACGTTTAGATGCATTCTGGGAAACTGGTTTAAATAAATGGGATATTGCAGCTGGCGCCCTCATTATCCGCGAGGCTGGTGGTTTAATTAGTGGTTTAGATGGGAGCGATACTTTTTTAGATACTGGCCATGTACTAACTGGTTCACCAAAAATCTATTATTCCATTGCAAAACTTTTTTTAAAAGATATCCATGAAATGGAATTGTAATAAAATTTCGTATTATTGTTTTTAAATTAATGTTTACTATGGAAGATCATCAGCGGGATCAGAATCATCGCGAGGTGGTAATAGATCTTTAGCACTGACTTTAAGCACCAATGCGGTAGCACCTGCAGTGTAAATCGAAGAATATGTACCAACAACAATACCTACAATAAGCGCTATCGAGAATGGCTTTACTGACGCGCCTCCTAACAATAACAAAGCAGTTAGCACTATCAATGTTGTCACGCCGGTAATGATGGTTCTAGCTAGCATTTCGTTTATGGAAATATTCATGACTTCTTCAGACGAAGATCCTCTCAATTTTATAAAATTTTCACGAATTCGATCAAATGCAACAACCGTATCATTAAGTGAGTATCCTATTACTGCTAGAACTGCGGCAACAACAGAAAGGTCAAACGGTAAAGCAAACAAAGAGAAGAAACCAATCGTAACAATAACATCGTGAGCCAATGCAGCTACAGCGCCAGCAGCAAATTTCCACTGAAAGCGAAACATGACATATGCAAAAATCATAACTAATGCAAAGATCATTGCTAACCCGCCTTGTTCAGTTAAATCTTCTCCTACTTGCGGCCCAACAAACTCAACACGACGAAGATCGACATTAGGCTCATCCGCAGCCAAAATATTTCTTAGTTGATCTCGAATGTCATTAGGGTCTTTGTTCGGCTGCGGAGGAAGTCTCAACATTATATCAGTGGCAGCACCAAAACTTTGGACTTGTACATCGCTAAAGCCCTCATCAGCCAATAGGGTTCGGACTCTACTGAGATCTACGTCCTCCGGATAACCGATTTCTAGTAGCACTCCTCCTGTAAAGTCAATCCCAAAATCTAAACTACGAGTTCCAAGAGAGAATAGTGAAACAACTACTAATATGAAAGAAACAGCCAAAGCGATTCTTCGGCGACCCCTGCTTAGAAAATCTATACTGGTTTTATTTTTAATCAGATACATATAAACACTATATCGGTAAACTCTTTATATGACGCCTTCCAAAAACAAAATTAACAATTGAGCGAGTTCCTACAATTGCTGTAAACATTGAAGTCATAATTCCAAGTGATAGGGTGATTGCAAATCCCTTTATTGGCCCTGTACCAAAAGCAAAAAGAACAATTGCTGCAATAAGAGTTGTGATATTTGCATCAGCAATTGATGACAACGCTTTTTCATAACCAGAATGAATGCTGCCTTGCACAGAATTACCAGATGATAGCTCTTCTCGAATGCGTTCAAATATTAAAACATTAGCATCTACTGCCATACCCACTGTTAAGACTATACCAGCTATACCCGGTAACGTTAGAGATGCCTGTAGAAGAGATAATAAGGCAACAATAAACACCAAATTAGAAAATAAAGCGACGTTAGCAACCATCCCAAACCATCGATAATAGAGTGCCATAAAGACTATTACTGCTAAAAATCCGATGCTAACAGCGCTAAATCCACGATCTATGTTATCTTGACCAAGACTTGGCCCAATGGTTCTTTCTTCAATTTTAAAAACTGGAGCTGCCAATGCTCCCGCTCTCAATAACAGAGCTAAATCTCTTGCTTCTACTGGAGTTAACCCTGTAATTTGAAAACGATCTTTAAAGATCCCATTGATGGTTGCCGTATTAATAATCTCTTCAGTTTTAACAATCCTAGTTTTGGTTTGATCATTAAGATCACTAGAAACTCGTCGTGTTTCAATAAATACTGTTGACATGGGTTTTTTAAGATTTTGGCGTGTAGTTTTTAACATACTCTCGCCGCCAACAGAATCTAATGTAATAAATACGGCCGGCTGACCTTGGCTAAAACCTGATTCTGCATCAATTATTTGATCTCCGGATGCCACAATCTCTCTTCTGAGGATTTGGGAAGATGCGCCTCCTCTCCCATTATAGCGCTTGGAACCAGGACTATTAGTTCCAATATCAACCAGCCGAAATTCAAGAGTTGCGGTTGCTGTTAAAATATCATCTAAGCGATTTGGATCTTGCACTCCTGGTAATTGCACCACAATTCGATCTAATCCTTGTCTCTGCACCAATGGCTCTGCAACGCCAAGTTGATTAACGCGATTCCTTAAAGTAGTAATATTTTGTTCAATTGCAAAATCCTGTCGAGCTCTTATTTGAGTTTCCGTCATGCTAATTCTTAACGTTCTATCAGCTTGATTATCAATAATCAGAAGATCTATATCTGCTTCTCTAATCAGGTCCTCAGCAATCTCAAGATCATCAAGATTTCTAACCCTGACAATAATTTCATTTCCACTGACATCAACCCGACTAACTATGCTTTCTTCGCGTAACAGATCTGAAAAACTTTGCTCGTAGAGTGTAAGGCGAGTCTGGACTGCGGTATCCATATCCACTTCTAAAAGAAAATAAACTCCTCCACGAAGATCTAATCCTAAGCTCATGGGCTTCAAGCCTAATAAACGAATCCATTCGGGTAATTTTGGTGCTAGAGTAAGAGCAACACTTGAAGAAGAGGAGAGCCGATTTCTTAGCCTCTCCCCTGCTTTAAGTTGATCATCGATGTTATTAAACCGGATAACACCCCTTCCATCATCTATATATAATGCTTCGGGAGTTATTTTCATGTTTTCTAGAACGTCAACAACATTTTCGAGTTGTTGTTCAGTAAATACTGAATTATCCGCATTCACCATTTGAACAGCAGGAGATGAACCATAAATGTTTGGTAATGCTAATATAGTGCCAAGTAAAAATGCACTTAGCACAAGCAGATTAAGCCATGCAGGATATCTGTTCATTACTGATTTATTTTATGCCGCATCAATCGTGCCTTTTGGCACGATTGCAGATACAGATGACTTTTGAATTTTGATTTCCACGCCTTCAGAAATTTCTATAGCGGCGTAATGCTCAGTTACAGAGGTGACTGTACCCATCAAACCTCCTGTAGTAATCACTTCATTACCTGAAGTCAAAGTTTTGAGCATAGCCGCATGTTCCTTTTGTCTTTTTTGTTGAGGTCTTATAAGAAGAAAATAGAAAACAATAAAAATCAAAGCCATTGGCAGGAGAAACCCAAATATTGAATCCCCTTGAGAGGTTGCTTCTTGTGCTTTAGCGGTACTGATTAAGATATCCATATTTATACAATCTTACACGATGGTGACTCTGTCCTTCAAGGTAACCATACCAATCTATATTCAACCTGCAATTACTTCTGGCAATACTTTTGCAAAAAATCGCATTTCCTCTGTAGTACCCATGGTCACCCGAGCCCAGTTTTTTCTCGGTGGAAATGACCTTGCTGTATCAACGCCGCTCATTCGTATACGTTGCCTAAATTCTTGATGCGGCATCTTTGGATTTAGAAAAACAAAATTACCGGCTCCACGTGCATACTCAAGACCAAGCTGTTTGCATAAATTAAATACAAGTTGCCGTCCTTCTTTCGCTTTTGCACGACAGAAATTATGAAATTCTGATTGTCCGAGACTAATAGATGCTGCCTCCACGCCTAAGGGGCCCATGAACTTACACATCTTATGCTCGGTGATTCTCTTTGATATCTCTGGCCGAGCGATGCTATAGCCGATACGCATTCCTGCTAATCCATGGATTTTTGAAAAAGTTCTAGTCACGATAACATTTTGACCTTTTTTAACGAGATCGATTAGGCTGTCGCGCTCAAAATTATCGGTAAACTCCATGTATGCCTCATCAATTAAAACCACCGTTTTTTCAGGTACTGACATACAAAAATCCCGAAGTTTATCGCTATCCACAACGGTTCCTGTCGGATTATTTGGATTACAGATATAAATCAGCCCGGTACTTTGTGTCGTGCTTTGATAAAGGGCATTGAGATCATATTTTAATTCACTATCAACAGGAACAAACACAACCTCTCTCCCTGTCCCCGAAGCATATGTAGGAATAGCGCCATAACTCTGATCGGCAGTAAGTACATGCCTATCTAACCCTGAATATGCAAGTACTGAAGCATTCAATACTTCGGTGGATCCTGCGCCCAATACAATATGTTCAGCTGTTACGCCTTCATGTTCGGCGATTTGTTTCACCAGCTCTTTCTGCCTTGCGTATTCATAACGGTTGGCTGCTTCAATAGTCTTGCTTAAAGCCTCTGCAACCACCGATGCAGGACCGTAAGGATTCTCGTTTCCAGAAAGATCTACAAAACCGCCTGGCACGATTTTTTCCGCTAATGTTAGACGAGTGTTTGAGCCAGTAACTACTAGACCAGCAGCGCTCAAACCACTCATCTTAATCAATTCACGTCTATTAATACTCATTTGTTCCTCCGCTTCTGTAACGGGACTATGAAACTTGTTATTTTTTGATTTCTATGTAGTGTATCACACGCTATATGCATGCTCTGTTGAAGCGAATTAAGTGAGGTAAAGAATATCAAAATGAATATCTTCGCGAAAGTCGGCGCTGTGGCATATGTAATGTGGGGAATTCTCCACATTCAAGCAGCTCGACTTGTATTCTTGTTAGGCGACTCTCTTGAACCTGGTATGGTACAGGGTCGTATTTACCAAGACGCATTTAGCTTGCTATTTTTTGCTATTTTTGGAATTGCCGTTGCGGTTTGGTTGAACTGGCGAAACAGCCGGCTTGGTTACTGGCTTAATTTGGTAGTGATCAGTGCTGCAGATATCGGCTTCATTGTATATGTATTGCTACCGGGGTATGTTCCTCTAGTTCCAGGTGGTCTCGGTCCACTTCTTTGGGTGGTGGCGATAATTTTTTCAACACTGGGTATTTTGAAATCAAAACCTATAAATGCAGTCACCTAAAGAATCTTTTTTTCATTATTCAGATTTAGTAGTTGCTATTTCCCTTTCTCGAGCTGCCAAGAAAATCCATCGGGTACGGTGCAATTAAAGGGTTTGACCTCTTCTCCTGGTACCCAGACCATATAGCCAGCCAATAGAACAGATTCCGTAAAGATTTCGGGATCAACAGCAACTATTTCCCAGTCAAGACGTGTGTCATTTTCACTTAAACGGTAATGCTCAAATAGTTTTAAGTTGCCACTTTGTGGTGTACCTAGATCATCGAAATATGGGTAGTTAATTTTATTAGTCTCAACAACCAGCTCACCGCCTTCCCACCGACCTGTTGAATAACCCAATGGCGATGGATCATTATTTGCTTCATTGCGGTTGCCATTCATGTGAATCACTCGAATGGTGTCATTCAATTCAAAATGCATGACAATATTTCCATTTTCCTCATAAAATCTCATTGGATATGGATTATCCATGAGATTAGGCATACCCGCTGGAACGCAACGTAACGCTGGGTCATCAACTAATGGATTATACTTTTCTGCTACCATTAGAGCTGATTTCGTCAATGGCCATGGAGCAACTCCTAAACCTTGATCTGTACCGGGTACTTTGCGAGGTGACCATACACGAAATACTCCATGCGCTGCCTTTTTGTCTTGCTCAATTTCCGCCTTTGTTCGTTGTGTTGAGCCATCGACTGTTGGAAGAGAGCTGATGAGTCCGGCTCTGGCTGCTGAACCAGGAAATAACGCATAGGTATCTCCATTCTCAAGTGCTATCGTTGATGCAACCATGGTCTTTAAACCGCGTCTGGATGTTGGACCTGTTGCAACGACAATTACTCCTTCTTTAATGGCATCTCTATTTAAGCCTATTCTGCGTAATAAATTAACGGCACTTGCCTCCAACTGCCAAATCTCCTGGTCACCGTTATCATTGATAGTTTTAATTTTCAGTTGAACGTGCGGGTTTATCCAACGAATGGATGTGATAGTTCCTTTTAATTTTACGACATTGGTGTAATCGTAGAGTGCCGATATGGAATGGTGAGCCGACGCTGTGATCGTCATCAAAACAGCAACAATAATAACCGCAGTTCGAATCACTTTGCCTTGCCAATGCATTTGAACGCTTGTGCTATCAATACCCACTCATTAATCTGCCGCGAAACAATAAAAAAGACCGATGCTTGCGTTCTTTTCTATATCTTCCTGACTACAGCCTAATGAATAGTGGGCTGAGTTCCAAATAGTTCCAGATTCACCATGCTGACTGTCGAAGTGGCCAACACGAGCTCGCCCTTTACCGCCTGTCCAATCGTTGCAAGTTGCCGGCTCACCTGTCTTATGTTCAGGAATACCGCCAACACCCTCCTGTTCCACCGCCATCCTGCCATCTGCTCCGCTCCCAGTCAGCATATCGTGGATTGTGCCAGGATCAGCAATTCCTGGAATTTTTCCTCCGGATTCAGTAAAAGAGTTTTCTCTGGTTATATTTTCATTGCCTTCATGTAAGTCTTCAAGATTAGTAGCCATGAGTTGACCATACACATTGTACCAAGGTCCCTTGCCAATTCGATCGCGTGCATTTTCAGTAGTAGTGCTCATGTAGGCACGCCATGTTTGTTCACCCGCTCCTACAGCTTCTGCGAGTGATTGACAATGGGCGTCTGCACCTTCGATGCCACCTAGATTTGCGCCAACACCATCCTCTCCTTTTTTGGCTGCTCCCGCTAAATTGACACTTGTAACAAAGAAACTCATTTTGTTATCTGTTTCCTGGGCAATAACAATCTCATAACAAGTACCAAATATTGTAGCCAACGAAACAATAATCCATATTTTTTTCATCTTTTTTATTCCTCCCGAAGTTTTTCGTGTTTTCGCAGAATTGTTTTTGAAAAGGATAAATATAAATAAACTCATACACAAGTGCTTAAATATCTTTGTTATACACTGAACGAACACTTGCAATAAAAGATTCCAAAGTTTTATCTTTTATTGCAAGTCGCAAATTTTTCATAAGATCCTGATAATAATGTAAATTATGTATAGTACCTAGTCGTGAACTTAAAATTTCACCACATTTCTCGATATGCCTAAGATAAGATAAGCTGTAATTCATGCAAGTGTAACAATTACAATTGGGATCAAGAGAGTTAACATCCTCCTTATAGCGAGCATTCCTAATTTTAATTAGTCCTCTAGAAGTAAATAAGTGGCCATTACGTGCATGTCTAGTAGGTATCACACAATCAAACATATCAATCCCCAATGCAACAGCCTCAACTATATCGATGGGAGTACCAACACCCATTAAATAGCGTGGTTTAGTTTCCAGCATTTTTGGTAATAACTGAGACAAAACTTTCGCTCGTTCTTCCTTAGTCTCTCCAACTGCAAGACCGCCTATTGCATAACCGTCAAATCCAATAGATTCAAGCCCTATAAGTGACTCTTCTCTCAGATCTTTATACATTCCTCCTTGAACAATTCCAAAAAGGGCATCTCCGCGCTGTGGATAATCATTTCTTAATTCATCAAAATGTTTTTTACTTCTTTTTGCCCACCGTAGAGATAATTCCATAGATGACCGAACTTCTGATTCTGTTGCGGAATATGGAGTACATTCATCAAATACCATAGCAATATCAGCATTAAAATCATTTTGTATCTCAATCGAAAGTTCTGGAGACAGAAAGATTTCATCTCCATCAACTGGTGAGCGAAAAAGAACACCCTCTTCAGTAATTTCTCTTAGCGCAGAAAGAGAAAAAACTTGAAATCCGCCAGAATCGGTGAGGATAGGTCCAGACCAATTCATAAATTCATGTAAGCCTCCATGCAGTAGAATAACTTTGTTACCAGGTCTTAACATCAAATGAAAGGTATTACCTAAGATGATGTCCGATCCACTATCTTTTATTTCTTCGGGGGTAATGCTTTTAACTGCACCATAAGTACCAACGGGCATAAATGCGGGAGTTAGAACTTCACCGTGACATAATTGCAATTTTCCTTCTCGGGCAGAATGATATTTTGTATTTATAGTAAATTTCATGATTGATTTTCTTTTGGAAAAACAAGCATAGCATCACCATAACTGTAAAAAAGATATTTGGATTTAACAGCATGCTTATAAGCATTTAAAATTTGTTCCGTGCCTGCAAATGCTGAAACTAGCATGATTAATGAGGATTTTGGTAAATGAAAATTGGTTAGTAGGGCGTCAACAATTTTGAAATTATAGTTGGGTTTTATAAAAATATCAGTTTCACCAAAATATGGTTTAATATCACCATTTTTCGAAGCTGTTTCTAGAGCCCTAACTGTGGTTGTTCCTACCGCAAAAATTCGACCTCCTCTTATTTTTACTGCTTTTATCGCATCACAGGTTTTTTGACTAACTTCAACACTCTCACTATGAAGTTTATTTTTCTCTATATCCTCATTACGAATATTTTGGAATGACCCCGCTCCAACATGTAATGTAATAAATTCATGGTTTAATTGTAATTTTTTTATTTCTCCAATCATTTTCTTATCGAAATGTAGCCCTGCAGTTGGAGCTGCTACAGCTCCAGGGTTAGCGGCATATAATGTCTGATATTTTTTTTCATCCATAAAGTTTGGGGTACGTTTTAAATAACCCGGTATAGGTATTTCTCCATATCGGCTAAGATAAGATTCAACTGATGAAGAGAATTGAAGCTTGAAAAGGTCGTCATTTCTCTCAATAACAGTAGCAACACATGCCGTAGAGAAATTAATCTTCGTCCCAGGTCGCGGAGATTTACTCGCTTTAATATGTGCCAATGCTATGTCTTCTTTTATAATTCTTTCTATAAGAATCTCAATTTTTCCTCCAGATTCCTTAAAACCGTATAAACGAGCTTTTATCACTTTGGTATCATTAAAAACAATTAAATCATTCTTATTAATAAACGTTAATAAATCACGAAATTTATGATCGGCAATGGGTTTACCCTCAAAATTAATAACTAATAAACGACCGCTTCCTCTCTTAACTCTTGGGTACCGTGCTATTAAATTCTTAGGTAAGTTATAATTAAAATCAGATAAACGCATAGAAAAACATATTAACAAAGCTCTGGGTAGCTATATAAATTAATTTTTAAAAATTTTTTCCTAAATACCAAACTGGAACATCTCAAGCATTTAGATCAAAATGCACTATTAGTTAAAAGGCTTATCAGAAAATTTCTTTATTTATTAAAAATGCCGGGATGGCGGAACTGGTAGACGCGCCGGACTCAAAATCCGGTTCTGGCGACAGAGTGCGAGTTCGATTCTCGCTCCCGGCACCATACGAATTTACGAATGAGGTAATTTAACATTAACAACTTAAAGATGTTTCACAAATATAATGCAAAATTTTGTTCGGAGTGTGGCGCCCCCACAATTTTAGAAATTCCAGAAGGTGATAATAGGGAACGCTCGGTTTGTTCAAACTGTAAAGCGATTCACTATATCAATCCGAAGGTTGTAATTGGTTGCATAGTAGAAAGTAGTGACAATAAAATTCTATTATGTAAACGTGCAATTGAACCTCGATATGGTTACTGGACCGTCCCGGCAGGATTCTTGGAGATAGGAGAAACACTTGAAGAAGGCGCAAAAAGAGAGACATTCGAAGAAGCTTGCGCAAAAGTTACTATCGGGCATTTATTTGCCTCAGTTGATATTGTTTACGCTGGGCAAGTCCATATGTTCTTCACAGCAAAATTAAATGGCGAACATGCTGCTGGAGAAGAAAGTCTAGAATCGGCGCTTTTTAGTGAAAAAGATATCCCGTGGGGAGAAATTGCTTTCAAAAGTGGAATTTTTGCTCTCGAAAAATACTTCCAAGACCAGGGTGAAAATCATGGAGTCCATCACCATGAAGTTAAAAGGAATATATTGATGACCTGACGTGTTACTGCTATCTAATTTCAGTTGATAATATTTTCGATAAATCCGATGCTGAAAGATAACCAGATATAAGAGATCCATCTTCTAGAACAATTGCCGGTGTTCCTCGAAGACCAACATCCTGCCCCATCTTATAGTGTGTTTGAATGATTGATGAATCACAGTCATAGGTATTAAATTTTTGATCGAGTTTTGCTAAGGTCAGAGCTGAATTACGATTATCAGAGCACCATACTTCTTGTGCCTTTGTCCAAGATAAAGTATCAGGCCCTGTTCGCGGATAAAGTAGATATCTAATCTCAATACCTTGAGACATATAGTCTTCTATTTGACTATGAAGACGACGACAAAATGAACAATCAATATCTGTGAATACAGATACGCTATGATGTTTTTTTTCTGGTGTAAATACAATCATGCTCTCTTCAGAATAAGTAGATAGAATCGCTCGCCTCGCTGTATTTCGATTCTCTTCAGATACATTGATTTGATTGTCAATATCAAAAACATCGCCCTGAAAAAGATAACGACCATCATGAGAGATATAAGCAACAAGAGCGCCTTTTTGGATGATATACCACCCATCTATAGAACTTTCGAGCACATCCTCCTCGTTGATATCAGGAAATAAATTAGCAATCTTATCTTTAACCATCTTTAGATTGCTTTCATCCGCATAAGAAATAACCGGAAACGAAAGAAATAGAAAAAATAGTAAAATTGTTCTATTCAATTTACTAATCAACTTAATTCCACAAACACTGTTAGGCTTGTTCAAACTTGATCCCCATATATAATCTGATTAAAAACTCTTCGCACTGTATTTAATGTGTATAAATTCTAACAAAAAATCAAAATTTTTTATTACAAACCCAAAAAATAAAATTAGCCTCTCGGATGATGCTTGCTATGGAGATCCTTAAGTCTTTCTCTAGCAATATGTGTGTATATTTGGGTTGTAGAGAGATCACTATGACCTAAAAGTAACTGCACAACCCTGAGATCTGCGCCTCGATTTAACAGATGCGTAGCGAAAGCATGGCGCAAACTATGCGGAGAAAGTTTTTTATTTATACCCGCTTTCAAAGCGTAACGCCTAACTACGTGCCAAAAAGCCTGACGCGTCATACACTCTCCTCTATGAGTTGGAAAGAGATAATCAGTTTGTCTTTTCTCCAAAATTTTAATACGGAAACCATTAATAAAATCATCCAGCCACATAATCGCTTCTTCTCCTAAGGGAACAAGTCTCTCTCTATTCCCTTTTCCCATAACACGAATAACCCCCTGGTTAAAATTTATTTGTGATTGTTTCAGGCTGATGAGTTCAGAAACACGCAGTCCCGATGCATACAATACTTCAAGCATTGCTCTATCACGAAATCCTATAGATTTTTTTGTGTCCGGAGCTTTTAGTAGATCTTCCACTTCATCTTCTGTTAATACTTTTGGAAGACTGCGCCCAATACGTGGCATTTCAATATCAACTGTCGGGTCTAGATTGGATAACCCTTCGCGTAAAATATAACGATAAAATCGACGAAAACTTGATAATTGCCTTGCTGTAGATCTTGGCTTAGCCCCTAATTTAACCTTATCTGCAATAAACGAAAGTAGATCAGATTTTTGAGCCTTTTCTAACAATACTGATTTTTTTGCTAAATAATGTAATAACATCTTTAGGTCTGCTCGATAAGCTTGAAGTGTATTTGTGGAAAGCCCTCTCTCCATCCACAGGGTGTCAAGGAATCGATCAATGACCTTTTCAGATTCTAAAAATAACGAACTTGTCTTATTTTTTTCAGGATTAGTATCCATTCTGGTCTTTTGGCTTCGCTTTTGCGTCTATGCTAATCAGGTAAAATCTTTTGTCATCTATGACAACTTACCAACCGAAACTTAACTTTAAAGATAATGCTGCTATTAAAAATATTCGAATAAAATAGATAATTAGCCCCTTTAACTCATATCGAATATGTACTACATTACATTTTTTATCAAAGAAATGTTCATATAAACTATTAATAAAGCAACTAATATTTAAAATCTCATCCCTATATTAATATAGCTAGCATATGCATAACACTAAAAGCAATCTGTACGGAGTATATCTATATTTAGTTTTTATGGTGTGCGTGGTAGCTGCATTAGTAGGTGTCACGATAATCCCAAAATTAAATACTCGTCGCAAATGGGTTACTAAATGTGCTCAATTCGTTTTTAAATTAGGGCTGATCCCTGTTCATAAATCAGGATATGAAAAAATAATAGATAAGCAATGCATAGTCGTTGCAAATCATGCTAGCTATATAGATGCAATTATTTTACATGCATTTTTACCGCCTCATTTCTCATTCGTAATTAAAAGTGAAATGAAAAAAGTACCTATTGCTCATTTTTTATTTCGTCGTGTAGGATCAAAATTTGTCGAGCGATTTGTTACTTCTGAGAGCGCTAGAGATGCGCGAAACCTAATGAGAGACGCTGACTCTGGCGAGTCACTGGCGTTCTTTCCAGAAGGTACTTTTACAAATGAACCTGGATTAAAAAAATTTAGGACCGGTGCTTTTGTTATAGCAAAAAAATCAAATCTACCTCTAGTTCCTGTTGTAATTAATGGATCCAGAAAAATACTGCCTGCAGGTGCGTTCATCCCCCGTTATAATAAACTAGATGTTCATATTTTAGACCCGATACAACCAGATAACCCCATTTTTTCTTCTACAAGAAATTTATTGAGTGTAGTGCGCTTTAAAATGCTTGAAATACTTGATGAACCGGACATGGCGTAGTGTAATATTATGTTCAATATAGTAGAAATACATGAAAAATAATTAATAACATTTCTAAAATAAAAAACCTTGTAGGAACATTATATGGATATCAAAAATGCAAAAGCTGTGATTTCAGGTGGAGCCTCGGGCTTGGGTTTGGCGTCTGCAAAAAAAATTATTGATGCCGGCGGTCACGCTGTAATTTTTGATATTAATGGCGAACTAGGCGTTCAAAATGCCCAACAACTTGGTGATCGTGCTATGTTTATCAAAACAGATATTTCCTCAGAAGTTGAAGTACAAGACTCTATTAGTAAAGCTGCCTCTTTCATGGACGGAATTTCCCTGGCTGTCAATTGTGCTGGTGTTGCGGGTGCTGCTCGAGCCGTTGGTAAAGAAGGAACAATGCCAGGTTCATTTTTCTCTAAAACAATCCAAATTAATTTAATTGGATCGTTCTTTATTGCTAAAGAAAGTGCCAATATCATGCAACAAAACAAACCAGATGATGAAGGAGAAAGAGGCGTCATAATATCAACAGCCTCGATTGCTGCTTTTGAGGGGCAGATCGGTCAAGCTGCTTATTCGGCTTCAAAAGGAGGAATTATTGGTATGACGCTTCCTTTAGCTAGAGAATTTGCTAGATCTGGTATAAGAGTAAATACTATTGCTCCCGGTATTTTCAAAACACCAATGGTAGGAGGAATGCCGGAAGAACTACAAAATTCTTTAGGCAAACAGATTCCATTTCCACCAAGGTTAGGAAGACCTGAAGAATTTGCTAATTTGGTATTGCATATCTATGAAAATACAATGATGAATGGAGAAACGATCCGTTTAGACGGTGCAATTCGTATGCAGCCAAAATAAATATTAATTTATTTCACATCCCTGAGTAATTTGGTCCACCTCCTCCTTCAGGAACTGTCCAAATGATATTCTGAGAAGGATCCTTAATATCACAAGTTTTACAATGAACACAATTCTGAGCATTTATTTGAAAACGAGGTTGATTATTCTCTTTCACAATCTCATAAACACCTGCTGGACAATAGCGTTGCGCAGGCTCGTCATATTTCGGTAAATTATGAGTAATTGGTATGGATGTATTTTGTAATTTTAAATGCGAAGGCTGATCTTCTTCATGATTAGTACTAGAAAGGAATACTGAAGATAATTTATCAAAACTCACGATACCATCAGGTTTAGGATACTTAATTGGCTTCTCTTCACTTACTTCGTTCAATGAGAGATGATCAGGAGTTGTATTTTTCCAAGTAAACGGTAGCTTACCAAAGAATATATTTTGATCAATAAAAGTAAAAATAGCTCCAAAAAATATTCCTAATTTATTTAAACCTGGTCCAAAATTTCGGGCACTGTAAAGTTCATCATAAAGCCAAGAATTCTCATACTTCTGCTGAAAAATATCTAATTCAGAATTTAACTGATTATTATTTTTAGCTTCAAAAATACTCTCAGCTGCCAACATTCCACTTTTTATTGCCGTATGGGTCCCTTTGATCTTAGCTCCATTCAGAAAGCCTGCATCACAGCCAATTATCATGCCTCCTGGAAAGGATAATTTCGGCAAAGATTGAAATCCTCCTTTGTTAACCGCTCTGGCGCCATAAGAAATGCGACGACCACCTTCTAAATACCTCAGGATCCTTGGGTGATGTTTCCAACGCTGGAATTCATCATATGGAGAGAGATAAGGATTTTTATAATTTAATGCAACTATAATTCCGATAAATACTTGATTTCCGGAGGCATGATATAAAAATCCCCCTCCTTCGGTATGATTATCAAGCGGCCAGCCCAGAGTATGAACTACCAAGCCTTCTTTGTGTTTTTCTGTATCTATCTCCCATATTTCTTTAATACCAATTCCATAATGCTGAGGATCAGCATTCTCACGCAGTTTAAAATGATCCATTAACTGCTCGCCAAGATTGCCTCTACAGCCTTCCGCAAAAATAGTATGTTTACCAAGTAATTCATACCCGGCTTGGAATGAGGGTTTTTGTTCACCCTTTTTATTAATTCCCATATCACTAGTGGCAATACCTCTAACAACTCCATTCTCATCAAACAAAATTTCAGATGCTGCAAAACCAGAAAAAATATCTACGCCAAGCGATTCTGCTTTTGTTGCAAGCCACTGACATAGTTGACCTAGACTAATTATGTAATTTTTTTTGTTTCTCATGGGTCTCGGGATGAATAATTCCGGAATTCGTAGCGAACTCTTTTCGTTTCTTAAATAATAAAATTCATCATGATTTACCGATGTTTTTATTGGGGCATTTTCGCTTTTCCAGTTTGGAAATAGTTCATCCAATGCTCTAGTTTCAAAAACATTACCCGATAAGATATGTGAGCCAACCTCAGATCCCTTCTCAACTACAACTACAGATAATTCATGATTATCTTGTTTGGCAAGTTGCTTTAAACGGCAAGCGGCAGAAAGGCCGGCTGGACCAGCGCCAACAATTACTACATCGAATTCCATGGACTCTCTTTCAATGTGTTGATTCATTATAGTTTCCTGATTTTTTTATCGGAGCTATTTTAACATTACAATTATTGATCGTTTACTAGTAAAATTTAATTAAGAGCTACATTATCTTATGCTCAAAAAAATAATTTTCAAATCCAAAATGACAAGACAAACTCAACTGTGAATATAAGACATACTTATTTATCAACTGAAAGCCTTATCAGGGATGCATCACAGTTAGATATAGTCGAAAAATTATCTAACCTTCAGCAATCCTTATATGCTACAGAAAACCTATATAACCAAATCATTAGACAGATTGGTTTTCCAAAAAAACAATTACCTATAAAGGGTATCTATTTATGGGGAAATGTCGGCCGGGGAAAAACATTTTTAATGGACCTTTTCTTTGAAACATTAGATATCAAGAAAAAGAAGAGGGTTCATTTTCATCGAATGATGAGTGAAGTGCACGCACGCCTAAAAAAATTCAAAAATATTGAAGATCCGATAATCAAAATTGTGAAATCCATGGCAAAAGATACTCGCGTTTTATGTTTTGATGAATTTTTTGTCCGAGATATCGGTGATGCCATGATTCTAGGAAAACTACTTGATGGTTTTTTTATACATGGTATTACACTCGTAACTACCTCGAACATCAGTCCATCGGAATTATATAAAGATGGATTACAACGTGAACAATTTCTCCCGGCAATTAAATTATTAGAACAAAATACTGACATAATTCAGATAAAAGATGGCCCTGATTATCGACTGCGATTGCTAGAAAATGCAGGTACATTTTTTCTTGCCAAGCATGAGGGAACACAAAAAAAGATTGAGCAATATTGCAGCAAGATGGCTATAACTAGTAATCAAAACAACAAAACATTAGGAATACTTGGTAGACAAATACAAACTATCTGCTTGGGTCAAGGTATTGTTTGGTTTGCCTTTAAAGATATCTGTCAAAATCCAAGAGGAACTCTAGATTACATTGAGATTGCGCGACAATTTCAAACGGTTATTATTTCAGATTTACCGATATTCACTGAAGACAAAGATAATCTAGCACGTCGCTTTATATCGTTAGTTGATGAATTTTATGATCATAAGGTTAACCTGATCCTCTCGGCTGAAGAAAACATTGAGAATATATATAAAGGAATAAAATTACATTCTGAATTTAAACGTACCGCCAGTAGGTTGATTGAAATGCAATCCTTAGAGTATCTAGGTCTTGCTCATTTGTCGTAGAACTAATTTTTCTACTAAAATGCTATAGTAATCCGTTTCGAGGATAAGCAATTGGGTCAACACAGCAACGGAGTCTGTATGTCCAGAAAACTCGTTCTCATTCGTCATGGTCAAAGTGAATGGAATTTACAGAACCTATTCACAGGATGGGCAGATGTTGATTTAACTCAACAAGGTCATCAGGAAGCAGTCAATGCGGCGAAAGTACTTTATAAGCTAGATTTTAATACGGATATAGCGATTACCTCAGTACTTAAAAGATCAATAAAAACGTTGTCCATCATTATGAATCAATTAGATTCTAACGCACCCGTAATTCAAGACTGGCGCTTAAATGAGCGTCACTACGGAGCATTACAAGGTCTAAATAAATCGGAAACAGCGGCACAATACGGCGAAGAACAAGTCAAAATATGGCGGCGTAGTTTTTCTACTGCACCACCACCTCTCGATATTAATGATAAAAGACATCCCTCTCATGATGATAGGTATCAAAATATAAATAATTTACCTTCAGCTGAATCACTGGAAACTACACTACAAAGGGTTATAGCATGTTGGAATGATACGATTGCACCACAGTTAAAAGAAGCAAAAAATGTGTTAATTGTCGCTCATGGAAATAGTTTACGTGCGCTTGTTAAAATGCTCGACAAAATTTCAAATGAAAAAATTGTATCCTTCGATATTCCCACAGGTATTCCACTGCTTTACACTTTAGATAAAAATCTAGACCCTTTATCTAGAGAATTTATTGGCGACCCAAAGTTGATTGCGGCGGCAAGAAAAGCTGTTGCTAACCAAGGAAAAGCAAAGTAAATCCAAATTATATTTGCAGACGTGGGTCAGAGGGGGAAACTTTCTTTCTGTTGGTATCAGGTGTGCGCAACAATCCTTCCTGCGATACCGAGGCAATTAATGTTCCATCCTTCCTAAAAATCTGGCCTCTAGCAAAGCCTCGGGCACCATGAGTGCTTGGACTATCAGTTGAATATAATATCCAATCATCCAAACGACAATCACGATGAAACCATAATGCGTGATCGAGAGTTGCCATTTGTAGTACGCCGTAACCGAAAGGTATGCCGTGAGGGCGCAAGCAAGTAACAAGCAATTGAAAATCTGAAACATACGCAAGTAGACTTTGATGAAGAGATAAATTAT
>UINC01001008.1_pt1 | contig 32759 bp, 34 predicted proteins | sample 5385821 | NCBI WGS metagenome assembly UINC01 (sample SAMEA4666929, study PRJEB26691) | marine metagenome | isolation source: Pacific Ocean | place: Pacific Ocean | collected 2011-10-13 | reverse complement strand
GTGGGCGCTACAGGACTCGAACCTGTGACCCCCTCCTTGTAAGGGAGGTGCTCTAGCCAACTGAGCTAAGCGCCCGACTGCGAAGAGACTAACGGTCGAGTGCTTGGACTACACCGAGTTGTTCTAACAGTTCTGGTGTTGATGCTGCTGCTGGACCTAAGCGACGTTTGTGGTCTAGGTGAACCAGCTCGCGGCCCTCAAGTTCACCGATTACCGCTCCCGCCTCACGACAAATCAGTAATCCTGCGGCGTAATCCCATACTCCATGATGGGCTAAGGGGTCGAGGTAGCCGTCGAGTCGGCCAGCAGCGACTGAACACAGATCCAGTGCTGCGGCACCAAAGGCGCGGAATTGACGCGCGGCGATTGGTTCTGGAGGGTTTCCGGCTATTCCGATGATTGCTTCGCTGAGGTGTGCGCATTGGGTTGGGTGGATCTCTTCACCGTTGAGGAAAGCTCCTTGGTCCCTCACAGCCTCGAACCGTTCGCCGTTGGCGAGGTTGAGTACTAACCCAACAAGAGGGCCTTGGTCGTCAACGACGCACAGACTTGTGCAGTAGTGCGGTATTCGTCGTGACGCGTTTGTGGACCCATCCACAGGGTCAATGATGACGACTTCGGTTGTTTCGCCCTGAACAAAACCTGATTCTTCACTCAACACCGTTGCCTTCGCGGTGGTTAACACAGCTAGTGCGGCGGAATCCGCGACTTGATCAAGCAAATATTGGTCAGGTCGATCTCCGCCTTCTGACCACTTCTGAAACGTTTTGAGTGATGTCTCAACTGCTTTAGCGGTTTGTTGGAGAAGTTCGAGCCAGCTATCTGACGTCACCCACTTGACGGTACCTGCTGAACTCATCAAGATCTGCAGTCGCGCAGTACCCTGCACATCGCGGAAAGGTGGTCTATGGCTGCAATCGACATGTCGGGATATGTCGCGGATCTAAAAGATCATGCCGCTGAGCACGGTTTCCACATTCACGATGAGCGGCATTTTCTCGAAACCTACAGTCTTCGACAAGCGTGGGAGGTTGACCTTCATCCTGAAGAAGCGTGCGGTGGACCTCTCGACCTTCATCTGACTTTGGAGACCGACCCCAGAACGATGTTGGCGCTTGAGGATGTGATCCTCGCGGGGGCCGAGGGTGAACTACCGCCAGACGAATTTTGGGCTCAATTGACGTTCACGTGGGCCCTTCCACCTTTAGATAACAAACCTGATTTGCTGGTACTTGCGACTGATTTGGCTGGACTTGGTGGTCAAATTCTGCCCGTCGAAGTTTCAGCGATCGATTCGTTCCCGTCTGTCACCGATGCAGCGCAACGGACCTTAACGATCGTCGCCCGGTTCGAGCTTTCTTTGCGGGCTCTACTCACTGGCGAGGACAGAATGTGTGACGTCCTTGACCGGTGTAACGAAATTTGTCGACACTTACTTGAACGCGCTGACACTTGGTACGACTAGTTGTGCCGCGACTGACTTGGACGGAACACTGACGGGTCTGGATCATCTGTCTGTGGTTCGGCGGATGAAATCGTGCTGGTTGAATAGCGATGCGGGATCGCAGTGCCTACGCTCAGGGCGGGCCGGTAGCTCAGTGGTTAGAGCAGGCGACTCATAATCGCTCGGTCGCGGGTTCGATCCCCGCTCGGCCCACTATCCCTTTGGTCGTATCGGTTGGTATCCTCGGCCTCTGCCTTCCGGGGTAGCTCAGTTGGCAGAGCAGCGGACTGTTAATCCGTTTGTCGTGGGTTCGAGCCCCACCCCCGGAGCCATTCCCCTTAGTTCAGGTTTTGATCCGATGGTTGGTCGGGTTCGCCTGTCGTTTCTTGGTTTCGTAGCCAGTCCACGATGGCTTCAACGGCTGCTGTTCGTGTGTCGTCGCTGTGCATTTCTTCTTGTCGGTGAGTCAACCATTGAACGATGGGTTGGTGTTGTCGGAGTTGTTCAATGTCATGGACGTCGTAACGCAGTTCTGTATTCCACCGGTTGATGACCGCGTCTAATGCTCGAGAAACAAGTTCAATCGGGTCGGCGTCAAGTTCTTCGACGAGAACGCGGCCAATCAATGTGGTGGCAGCCGTGGGTGTTTCGTCTATCTGTTCTCGCCAGCCGTCGGTTGTCACTAAGTGGTAGGCGTCGATAGCTGTCGGGTTGCTGAACATGGCGGGTAGGGCTAGTGGGGTGACGGTTTCTGGGTCGTGTACTAGGGCTCGGAGAAGGTTGAGTTCTGCTTGTGGCACTGCCGGCGGTTGACTCCTTTGTTGTGTATCGGAGTTATCGGGCGGCGATCCGGGCGGTGGCGTTGGTTGGTGACGGGTCGGGTTTGGTTTCTTGACGAGGCGACGCATTTGTTCGATGTCGATGCGCACTTTTTGTGCGACTTCGATGAGGTATTGATCGCGTACGACTTCGTTGGGGTGTTCAGCGATGATGGCACCGGTGTCCGCGGCGGCTCGTGCCCTGCCTTCGACCAGAGATAGGTCCGATTTGTCGAGGACTCTGTTGATTCGGTAACTCAAGAATGGTTCGGCGGCCGCGAGGGCGTCGGTGAGCGCGCTTGGGTTCTCCTCAGCTAACTGGCCTGGATCTGCACCTTCTGGCATGGCTGCTACGAATACTTCGGCGTTGTGTCGGTCTTCCCACCCATAAAAGCGATCGGCGGCTGCTTTCCCGGCTCCATCTGCGTCGAATGCGATAACGATTCGTTTCGCGAAGCGGGTCATGAGTTTGACGTGGTCGTCGGTGAGTGCTGTTCCACATGTCGCCACGGCGCGGGGTATGCCTGCGCGAAAGCATCCGATGACGTCTGTGTATCCCTCACATACAACTATTTCGTCGGCTTCGACGATGTGTTTTTTTGCCAGATGAAGTCCATAGAGGACTTTGCTTTTGTCGTATAACCGGGTTTGAGGGGTGTTCTTGTATTTGGGTTGTTGCCCGTCGGGCAGCATTCGTCCGCCGAAGCCCACGACTGCCCCGTTGGTATCGAACACTGGGAACATGATGCGGTCTCTGAAGAAATCGATTGGTCCTCCGCGTTGTCCGGGGCGACCTAGCCCGGCTGCTTCAAGTTTTGGTGTTGGAATACCGAGGTGGGAGGCGAGGGCGTCCCATTTGTCGGGGGCGTATCCGATTCGGAATTGGTCCACCGTTTCTGAGTCGAAGCCGCGGCTTCGTAAATATGACCGAACCTTTCCTGCTGATGTTCCGGTGCGCAATGTCTGGTGGTAGAAGTCGGCGGCTTTTTCGAGGATGTCGGTGAGTTCTTGTCGTTCTTTGCGGTTTGTTCCGTCTGAGGTGTCGGTGTATCGAAGAGCGATACCTAAACGGTTCGCTAACCATTCGACGGCGCCTACAAAATCGAGGTGTTCCATTTCCCGTACGAAAGTGATCGCATCTCCCGACTTTTGGCAACCAAAGCAGTAGAAGAATCCTTCCTCGGCGTTCACTGAAAATGATGGGGTTTTCTCGTTGTGGAACGGGCACAGCCCACTCCATCTCTGACCTACCTTGCGTAGGGCAACGTATTGCGACACGACACCTGATAGATCGGTTTCGATCTTGACTCGTTGGAGGTCTTCGTCGTGAATTCCCATCTGGCTTTGACGCTAGTGCCTGTCAGAGGTGGCTTATCGCTCAGTGGCTGCGACGCGCTTTGATTGCGATGTGTGCGGCGGCTAGTCGGGCGATTGGGAGTCGAGGCGGTGAGCAAGATACGTAATCGACCCCTGCTGCGGCTAGCAGCTCGATGCTGGCTGGGTCACCGCCGTGTTCCCCACAAATTCCAACGGGGAGGTCCGGTTTTGTTGATCTGCCACGTTCGATGCCTGTGCGCACAAGCTCGATCACAGCGTTGGGGTCGACGTGTTGAAAGGGGTTGGCTTCAAGTAGTTCTTGTTCTAGGTAGAGGTTCATTATTCGGTTCTCGATGTCGTCGCGACTGAAGCCGAAAGTGAGTTGGGTGAGGTCGTTGGTTCCGAAGCTAAAGAAATCTGCGTGATGAGCGAGTTCGTCTGCCACTAGCGCTGCTCTCGGTGTCTCAACCATGGTCCCGATTTTCACCGATGTTGCCGCAGGGTGAGATTGAACTACCGATTCGATCCATTCGCGTGCGCCCGCCAATTCCTTGGCGCTGACGGTTAATGGGATCATGATTTCAACGATTGGTTGCCCGCCGGCGGAGATTCGGTCCTGTACTGCGTCGAACAGCGCTTCAACTTGCATTTCGTAGAGGCCAGGTTTTAGCCAGGCGAGCCGCACTCCTCGTGTACCAATCATCGGATTGCGTTCACGCCATTTGCGAGCGGCTTGGAGCATGGCGACCCCGTCGGCGTCAAGTTCGTTTCGGGCGGCAGCTTCGACGAGTTCTTCGAGTTCGGGGAGAAATTCGTGTAGCGGCGGGTCGAGGAGGCGGACCGTGACTGGGAGCCCGTCCATTTCCTCGAGCAGGTCCACGAAATCGTGGCGTTGTGCTTCTCTCAGGTCCTGAAGAGCTTTGGCTTCTATGTCAGGGCTTGAGGAAAGGATCATGGTTCGTATGATCGGCAGTCGTTCTTCGGTGAGGAACATGTGCTCGGTTCGGCATAGCCCGATGCCTTCCGCTCCGTTGACTCGCGAAACTCGTGCGTCTTCGCCGGTGTCGGCGTTGGCTCGGATAGCGAGTTCTCTGACCTCGTCAGCCCAAGACAACAATGTGTCGATTTCTGGAATGTTTTCGGCTTGATTTGACCCGATAGCGCCGCGCATAACGTGACCGGACTGACCGTCAATGGAGATAACGTCGCCGACCTCAAGACGTTCACCGTTCACCAAGATATGGTCTTCGCCTATTTCGATGCCGTCAGCTCCACAAACTGCTGGCTTGCCCCAGCCTCTGGCAACCACTGCGGCGTGGCTTGCGAGCCCCCCTCTGGTGGTGAGAATCCCTACCGCAACTTGCATCCCGTGGACATCAGCAGGTGAGGTTTCTTGGCGAACGAGGATGACATCGTCAGTTGCCATCATCGCTTCGTCGGCAGTGAGAACGATTTTCCCCACTGCGGCTCCGGGTGACGCACCCAGTCCGGTGGTTAGAACATCTTTGGCTGGTCCTTCAAAGCTGTCGTGCAAGAGTCGTTCGAGTTGGTCGGTGGACACTCGCATCAACGCGTCATCTTGGGAGATCGTGGCGTTGGGGCCGGTAGCGAGCGCGACACTTTCTCTGATCGCGTTTGCTGCATCGATCGATGACTCAGGAGAGTTCATTGAGTAGGGACTAGCACCGAGGCGCGAATTTCTCCGAGTTCGCGGTCGAGCTTTTGCCAACTTCCGCAATAGTCTTCACTGATGTAGATCTGCCCATACACCGAGGTCGCCATCGCGACGCCGGGAAGTTCTTCGTGGGTAGCTATCCAATACATCGTCGCTTTGGGATTTTCGGGCAGTTGAGCACGGTCAAAGGATTTGCCCCCATCGCGGCTCACTTCTATCGCTCCGATGCGGCCGGGGATGAAATCACCGACGCAAACGATGACGGTGTCGTCTTCCCAAGGTGTGCGCACGCATCTCGAGTACGCATATTCGAGCTTTGATCCTTCTAACGGTTGGAATTCGTGCCAGTTCCAGGTCTTGCCGTCGTCTTGGCTTCGACCAAGACCGAACGGTGAGGTGATAAGTAATTCTGTCTCGTTATCGCGACTCCGGAGGGCGAAACCGTGGACGTCGTTGTAGAACTCGGAGGGTCCAAGGTCGCCGAACGATTCCCATGTTGCACCTCGGTCGCGACTTCGATGTAGCCCGTCGACTTCCACCGAGGCGTACACAGTGTCGGAATCGTTGGGGTCGACTAACACGTTCGTTGTTCGCGGAACCCCGATCGGGCATCGGTCACTGATGGTGGTCACCATTTCTGAGAACGACGCTCCAGCATCGTCAGAGACGAATACTCCGGGTCGAGTGCCGGCATAGATTCGCTGGGGGTCGTGGGGATCGAAGGAGAGGGACCATATGGGTCGGTCGGCCAGAGAAGCTGCGTGTTTCCAGTGGCTGCCTCCATCAAAGGACTCATAGATGCCGTCACCGTCTACTGAGGCGATGAGATGTTGTGGGTCTCTGGGGTCTCCCGCTATGGCACGTACGTTGGATTCGGGGTCCATGGGACCTTGAATCTGTCTCCACTTTTCTCCGCCGTTGTAGCCGACCCAGAGGCCGCCTCCGACTGTGCCTAATGCGATGGTGTAACTCATCGTTGCTCCCCTCGCCGACAGGCTAGTTCTCTAGGTGAAGTCTTTACAGTGCTAACTGGTCGGTGAGGTGTGCGACGAGATGGTCGACAGGGATCCGTTGTTGTTCCATGGAGTCACGTTCGCGGACGGTGACGGCGTTGTCTTCTAGGGTGTCGAAGTCGATGGTGACGCAGTATGGGGTGCCGATTTCGTCTTGGCGTCGGTACCGCTTCCCTATCGCTTGGGTGATGTCGTAGTCGCACATGAAGTGTGGTTGCAGGGACTGCAGCACCTCTTCTGCTTTAGGTAGCAGTGTGTCTTTTTTGGAGAGAGGCAATACTGCGACTTTGTAGGGGGCTAGTCGCGGGTGGAGGCGTAGCACCGTTCTGGTGTCATCGTTGACTTGTTCTTCGTCGTAGGCGGCCATAAGGAAAGCCATCATTGATCGAGTTGCCCCGGCGGCGGGTTCGATGCAATGGGGAACGTATCGTTCTCCGGTTCCCTGGTCGAAATATTCAAGTTTTTGACCCGAATGCTGTGCGTGTTGTTTGAGGTCGAAGTCGCCGCGGTTCGCGATTCCTTCTAGTTCACCCCAACCCCAAGGGAACAGAAACTCAACGTCGCTGGTCCCCGATGAGTAGTGGCTAAGTTCATCGTCTTCGTGAGGTCGGAGGCGTAGCTGGTCGGCGGGTATTCCGAGATTTATGTACCACTGGTATCGCTCGTTCACCCAGTACTCATACCAATCATCTGCCTCATCGGGTGGAACGAAGAATTCGAGTTCCATTTGTTCAAACTCGCGTGTTCGGAACACAAAATTTCCGGGGGTGATTTCGTTTCGGAATGACTTCCCGACCTGGGCGATACCAAAAGGCGGTTTTTTTCGGCTGGTTTCAATGATGTTCTTAAAGTTGATGAACATGCCTTGAGCTGTTTCGGGTCTGAGATACACGTCGGCGCCGGCCCCTTCGACTGGGCCAGCTTGGGTTTTGAACATCAGGTTGAAGGCCCGAGCTTCGGTGAAAGTCCCCGATTCGCCACAAGATGGGCACGTATCTTGGTGTTCAAGTTGGTCTTGTCGGTGACGGGTTTTGCATTTAGTGCAATCGACGAGGGGGTCGCTGAAGTTGTCAAGGTGGCCGGATGCTTCCCATATCTGTGGTGGGCTGAGGATGGCCGCGTCGAGACCCACCACGTCGTTGCGCAGTTGGACCATCGACCGCCACCAGGCGTCCTTCACATTGCGGAGCATCAGCACCCCGAGAGGGCCATAGTCGTAGGTGCTTCGAAATCCTCCATAAATTTCTGCGGACGGGAAAACGAAACTGCGGCGCTTACACAGATTTACGACCTGGTCGAAAAGCGAAGACTCGGTCGATGTCATGGCGCCCAGAGTACCGACCACTTACCCTCCCTGACCCTTCAATTCTTTGACTAACTTTGCATGACGAGCAAGCGAAATGATTGAGGGCTCATGGGGGCAGCATGCGATTAGAAGGCAAAGTAGCGGTGGTTACAGGCGGCGGTAACGGCTTAGGTCGAGCAACGGCTCAACGTTTTGCTGCTGAAGGAGCCAGTGTGGTGGTTGCTGACGTGATCGATGATTTGGGTGAAGAAACCGCGCAAATGATCGTCGACAGCGGCGGACAGGCCTCTTTTGTGCATTGCGACGCGGTCAACGCGAGCGACAATCACCGAATGGCCGCCCATGCTTTAGAAAGCTACGGAGCGATCGACGTGTTGGTGACCGCGGCAGGCGTCAGTCACGCCGGATACAAGAGCGGCGATCACGAAGCCAGTGTCAAATGGTTCACAAAGCGCATGGATTATGTCGAACGACCTGCTGACGAGTTGTTGGACCTTGACTTAGACGACTTCCGTCAGGTGATGGCAGTCAACCTTGACGGAACGCTTTTGGCCGCTCAGGCATGTGTGGCTCCGATGTTGGAAGCCAATAACGGTGGCAGCATTGTCACCATTGCTTCGATCGCGGCGAAACATCCCGACGCTGGACCGATCCCTTATGTGTGTTCAAAATCAGCGGTGTGGATGTTGACGAAGAAGTTGGCTCGCCTGTTAGCACCATCGGGGATCAGGGTGAATGCGATAGGTCCCGGGTACATCGATACGCATATGACGAGCATGATTGATCTGTTCCCAGAGGATCGACTGACAGAGTTTTTTGCGAATATTCCGATGGGACGCAAAGGCATCCCTGATGAAATCGCGAATACCGCGCTGTTTTTGGCGAGCGACGAAGCGTCCTATTTCACTGGCGAAATTTTGCACCCAGACGGCGGCTACTTCACCGAGTAACTGCTCCACGCTGAGTTAGGGTGGAGTTGTTATGTTGAGAGATCGAACTGTGGCATTTATTTGCCTATTCCTGACCGCTCTTGTCTGGTCGACACCAATCACGCTTTTCAATACCGAGTTTGAAGGCGTCGACAACGATCGTATGGAGTGGTCATGCCCCCGCCCGATTCTTTCACCGTCGCCAGACGTAGTTGATTTGGACGCGTTGCGGGTCGAGTTACTGGACACTGCGCAGGGAACGGTGAAAAGCGAGCATCCTCAATGCAGGTTACTTAACCCCACTCAGCTTGTTCTCGGGCTGTTATCTCTGGCGGGCGCGATATGGAAGGGCCGTATTTGGTGGCTTTCGACCGCTGACGCTAGAGCAGAAAAAAAGTTTGCGCGTTTGCACGCTAAAACGTCCGGCAAAGCCAAGGGCATGTTGGATTAGCTGAACGTTGATGTCGTAGTTCCGCTTAGGAAAGTAGTTCGGTGCTACGTAGTCGTCGCTCAACGTGAAATTCCCACAACCGATGCACTATCGATGACACTTCGTCGGTGTGTGGTGCCTGTTGCACTTCTAAGACTTTGGCAAGTGCACCGCCCAGGGTTGCTCGCATCAACTCAAGCGCCGAAGAAGAGATGGGGCGTCCGCGTTGGTGAGCCGCACACGTCACACCGCCAGTGCCTGGATCAAAAAACTCGAGAGCGCTGGTTTCGCCGCCTATAACGCATTCGTCGAGTGCGGGCGCTACACCTTCCAGGGCGAGGACTTTCAGCATGAACGCTGGCACCATGAGTGCCGGATCTGCAACGTGAAGTGTTGCCAAACCGCCACAGAGCATCCGGTAAAGCTCGCTGTTTGGTTGCCGATCCTGAGCGACTTGGTCTACTGCTTCGGCGATTGTTAGGGCTTTGCCGAGACGGTCAAGGTTGTTTCGAATTTCAGGCCAGTGATCTCGAGTTTCTGCCTGGGTGACAATGTCGAGATCTCCTCTGCCTTTATAGAACTGAAGGTCAAGGTGGCGTAACAGCTCGAGTCGCCCGCCGTAGCGGCTGCGAGTTTTGCGAACCCCTTTCGCGACCGCTCGAACCTTCCCGTGGTTTTCTGTGATGACCGAGAGAATTCGATCGGCTTCACCAAGTTTGTATGTTCTGACGATGACGCCGCTGTCTCGGTAATGCGCCATCGCTCCGCCTTATGAATTGAGGCCGCCGAAACGGCGGTCGCGAGCCTGATATTCGAGGATGGCGTCGTAAAGGTCGTTGCGCCGGAAGTCAGGCCAGAGGGTTTCGGTAAATAAGAGTTCGCTATAGGCAACCTGCCAGAGAAGAAAATTTGAAAGTCGATGCTCACCAGAGGATCTGATTAATAGGTCTACGTCAGGCATTGTTGGGTCATAGAGGTATCGCTCAAGTGCGCGTTCATCGATTCGGTCGATTTGCACGCCGTCGTCAACCATTGCTTTGACGGCGTCAATAATTTCGGCGCGCCCTCCGTAGTTAAACGCGATGGTCAACGTCATACCGGTGTTGTGTTGGGTGAGGTCAACTGCCTCGTCCATGCGACGAAGTACGCGTTTGGGTACCCGCCAGTTTTTTCTTCCTACGAATCGGATTCGCACTCCCATTTCGTGCAGTTCCTGTGACCGGCGAACCAACAGAGATTCGTTGAAGTTCATGAGGAATTTGACTTCGTCGGGTGGTCGTTTCCAATTTTCGGTAGAGAAAGCGAAAACTGTGAGCCATCCGACGCCAACCTCTTGAGCGCCTTCGATGGCGTCGAAGAGAGCTTCTTCGCCTGCGGCGTGACCTTCGGTTCTGGCCATGCCTTGGGCCTGAGCCCAGCGTCCGTTTCCGTCCATGACACACGCGACGTGTTGAGGAACGCGCGACAGATCAAGAGCAACCGGAATCACACCCCGCAGGTTAATCCGGTTCTTGGAAATCGAGCAGACGGTCCAGGGACTCTGATTTTCTTTGCCAATCCTTGTCGACCTTTACTCGAAGTTCGAGATGGATGCCTTCGCCTCCATTTGCTAATTGGCTTCGGACGGCTATACCTACTTGTTTCAGAACATCACCGTTTCGACCTATGACCATGCCTTTTTGTGATTCGCGTTCGACGAGAATTTCGCATCGGATACGAGGCCCGTCCCATTCGGTCACTCGAGTCGCGATGCTGTAGGGCAATTCGTCGTGGAATCTGGAAAGCAGCTGCTCCCGCACGAGTTCGGCTATGAACCAGGGTTCTGGCAAGTCGGTGATTTGATCTGCCGGGAAATAGGCAGGTCCCTCACTGAGGCGGTTCTCTAGGTGTTCGACCAATGCTGGAAGGCCTTCCCCTGTAAGTCCCGACACAGGGAAATAGGCCTCGGCGTCGAATAGTGATGCTTCTGCGAGTTGCTGCACCACCATGTCGGGAGAAGCGCGATCGCACTTTGTGAGTATGACAATTGATTCTGGGGGCAGATGTTCAGCAATGAATCGGTCGCCTCGACCGATGGATGCGGTGGCGTCGATAACCAGGCAGGCCACATCGACTTCTGTAAGCGCGGACTGTGCAGTTTCGTTTAATCGTTCCCCAAGTCGCGTCACCGGTTTGTGGATACCGGGGGTATCCACGAGAACGATTTGGCTGGCTGGCCGATGAAGTACTCCCATGACTCGCAGGCGGGTGGTCTGCGGTTTGTCTGAAACAATGCTGACTTTGGTTCCAAGCAGTGTGTTGACCAGAGTTGATTTCCCGGCGTTGGGTCGGCCGACGAGGGTCACAAACCCCGATTTCATTCCGGTGCCCTGCGCTGAGCGCCGATGGTGTTGATTCGCCGGTTGTTAATTTCTTTCGCCGTTAGTTCCCACCCGTCGTGGACAATGGTTTCACCAACTTCTGGAACATGGCCCAGTAAACCAAACACAAAACCTCCGATGGTGTCCCAGTCACCCTCGCCGGTTGTTATACCGGTGAGTTTCTCGAAGTCATCTACTGGTAGTCGCCCTGAAAGAAGCAACGAGCCGTCGGATTGCTCTTGAACTAGCGACTCCTCACGATCAAACTCATCGACGATTTCGCCGATGAGTTCCTCAAGAATGTCTTCCAGGCTTACCAACCCGGCTGTGCCTCCGTATTCGTCGACAACTATTGCGAGATGCGATTTCGATGCCTGCATTTCTCGCATGAGTTGGACCACCCTTTTCGATTCAGGCACAAATACCGCTTCTCGGATCAGGGAGCTGATGGTGCACCCCGATGGGTTCTTCAGGTGGGCGGCTACGAGGTCTTTGGAGAGCACCACCCCCAGAACATCGTCAGCGGTTTCCCCTACAACCGGGAGTCGCGTGAATCCGCTGTCAACAACGACGGAAAGCGCTGCAGCAACACTGAGATTGCTTTCAAGGGTCACCATGTCCGGTCGAGGGACCATGACTTCGCGAACAATTGTGTCTCCCAGCTCGATAATCGATCCGATGATGTCGGCTTCGTCATTTTCGATAAGACGTGCTTCTGCCGCTGCTTCAGCTAATGCAACAAGTTCATCCTCCACTACCAGGTCGAGAGCTTCGTCACGGTTTCTTGGTCCGCAACGACGTGCTAATGCCGCTAGCGGACGAGCTATTAGCTGTAGCGGGGTAAGTCGTGTGATGAGTCGAGCAGGTCGCGCAAGCCATTTCGCCATTTCGTCGTTTGCTTCAATCGCCCAGCGTCGAGGGATTGCTTCGCCGAGCAAGAACAATACGAATGCCGCGATGACAGTAACCAGTAGGGTGCGATCGGTCGCTTGACCTATGAAGATCGCCAAGGCAATCAGTCCTACTTGACAGACCACTCGTAACACAGTGACGGGTGCGAGTAGCACTTCCCGGTCTGCTATGAGTTCCGATAGTTGAGAATTACCTTCGTTTGCTTCGTCTAGACCTGCGGCTCTCGCACGGCCTAAGCGGACGAATGTGACTTCGATGAGACGCAGAACAATTAACGCCACCAGCAAGACCACGACGACAAGGGTCGCCACCGCCCCACCCATTATTGGTCTCTTTCACGAAACGCCGCGAGATGGGTGCGCTCTGATGCCTGCATGAGGTTGCGCTCTTCGTCGTCTGCGTGGTCCATCCCGAGGACGTGAAGTATGCCGTGAACGACCAGTAGGTCGATTTCGTCGCGGAGGGAACCCGCGTGACCTGGGTAGGAATGGCTGTTCGTTGAGCTGTTGGCGGCCGCGACGGTGGGGCAGATCACGACGTCTCCGAGTAATACTGGGATCGGGTCGCCGTTTTGGTGGTTCACGTCATGAGCATCGATTGGAAACGCCAACACATCGGTGGGTTCTTGACGGCCCATGTGTTTGGCGTTGAGTTCTGTCATGTCTTCGGTTGATACGAACACAACTGTAAGTTCGGCGCCCGCGGGTACTCCTTCGTCGGTGAGAACGTTTAGAGCAAGGTTTCGGTATCGATCTAGGTCAAGTTGATGACCGCTGTGTTGGTCAGTTACCTGGACTTCTGGAGAGTCGAGTGTGATGCGCGTCTCGCCGACGGGCACCGGTTTCGGTGGCTCAGAAGAGGTCACGGAGACTGCGCAGCACTGCCGTGTCGTTCGTAAGCGGCCACGATGGCCTGCACGATCCGATGTCGGACGATGTCTCGACCGCCTAGGTTGGCGAATGCAATATCGTGCACGTCGGTGAGGGTTTTTTGGACATCGAGGAGTCCGCTCTTGCCTCCTGGGACGTCGATTTGTGTGACGTCGCCGGTAACGACCACTTGGGATCCGAACCCGATGCGAGTGAGGAACATTTTCATCTGTTCGGGGGTGGTGTTCTGTGCTTCGTCGAGGATGATGAAACTGTCGTTGAGGGTGCGCCCTCGCATGAACGCTAACGGAGCTACTTCTATGGTGTTTTTCTCGAAGAGCCGTTCGGCGGCTTCAAGGTCAAACATGTCGTACAACGCGTCGTAGAGCGGACGAAGGTACGGGTCGACTTTTGCCATTAGGTCGCCTGGCAGAAAACCTAACCGTTCTCCAGCTTCGACCGCTGGGCGGGTCAACACGATGCGCCGCACTTGCTTAGCCATGAGGGCCTCTACGGCAAGTGCTACCGCGAGCCATGTTTTTCCGGTGCCTGCGGGCCCGATGGCGAAGGTAACGATGTTGCTTCGAACCGTTTCCACATACGATTTCTGTCCGGAGCTCTTCGCTCGAATGATCCGACCGTTGGGTGCTTTGAGTACACGGGTCGAGAGAACTTCGCTGGGGCTCTCATCTGATTTCACCATGTCGATCATGCGAGTGACTTCTGCTTCCCCGAGACGATGGCCGCCTTCAAGGATTTGAACCAACTCCGAGAAGACTTGACCCACGACCGGTGCTTCGGGTCCTTCAACGGTGATCTCGTTGCCGCGCACATGAATGATCGCGGCGTCAAAGTGATTCTCAACAATGCGTAGGTGTTCATCGCGTTGGCCCAGTACACCCATCATGAGGTGATTCCCAGGGACGTGAATTCTGACTTGGGTGTCGCTCAAATCCGCTCCTGCGACTGCGAACGCTTAATGGAGGCTAGCGCCGTGCGATGTCGTCGCGATGCTCGTTTGTTAAACGAGTCGACTGTATGGCCGATTTACGGTTCGGATAGTTTCCGATTTGAGCATCAACTGGGTCGCTCGTTGAGGTTTCGACGCAGGAAGTCGACTTGGAGTAGCAGCAAATTTTCTGCGATCTCTTCTTGAGGTGTCATGTGAGTTACACCCGATAGAGGTAGCACTTCGTGGGGGCGTCCGGACGCTAGCAACGCTGCTGAAAGCTTGAGTGTGTGGGCCGCGACGACGTTGTCGTCGGCTAGGCCATGTATCAGCATCAGGGGCCGTTGGAGTTGTGCCGCGTCGGCTAGCAGTGAGGTGCGCCGATAGTTATCCGGTTCTTGTTCGGGGTGCCCTAAGTAGCGTTCGGTGTAGTGGGTGTCGTAGAGCCGCCAATCAGTCACTGGGGCGCCGGCGATCGCTGCGTGAAATGTGTCGGGGCGACGAATGACGGCAAGCGCAGCTAGGTATCCGCCGAATGACCAGCCGCGGATAGCCACCCGGGTGAGATCAACTCTGCCTGGATGAAGTTCGGCAACTGACTGTAAGGCTTCGATTTGAGCTTCGAGGATGGGGCCAGCTAGATCTCCTCTGATGGCTCTCTCCCAACCGTCGCCTCTGCCTGGGGTCCCTGGCCCGTCGGCGATTACCACACAAAATCCTTGGTCAGCGAACCACTGGGGCACCAGATATGCGTTTCGGGTCCGTAGGACTCGCTGGGCGTGGGGGCCGCCGTAAGGGTCGAGGAGAACAGGGAGTGGTTGGTCGTTCTCGTTCGACGGGAACAAAACGGCGGTATGGATACCTTGTCGACCTGTTTGAAGGAACTGCACTGTAGGAGTAACTATCGGCGCCGTTTTCCAAGAATTAATTTCCCATGTGTTGTTGCCAGCGGTGACCGTGACGTGTGAGGAATTTTCCAGTGAGCTTTGTTCGATGATGGTGACAGAGTTCGATGCGACGGCTTGCACGACACCATTGCCGTTGGTTAAACGGTCGTGTTGGTCGTCGCGAAAGGCCCACAGATCAATGGTTGTTGGATCGATTGATGCCGTGTACAGGATCTCGGAGTCGTTGACATCTATCAGGGACCGTACCCATTGATCGGGTGGTGATATGGGTGCCCCATTGAACACGAGTGAACGAGTTCGGCCGGTTTCTTCGATCGTGAGCCAACCGTCGTTCCATCTTCTCGGGGTACCGGGAATAATTTCCACCCAGTGAGGGTCGTTGAGATCAAGGACCGTGTGAGTATCGCCACTCGATTCCTCTACCTCGAGCACCCTCATTGAGCGTTGATCTCGACTTTGCACTGTGACGGTCAGCGGCCAGCCATCTTCCCATCCGACGTCGACAAGGTACGGGTGGGTTGAACGATCCCAAATGACTTCTACCTTGGCAGAACCGTTGAGGTTGACAACCCAAAGCCTGACCTCGGCGTTTGACGTTCCCGCAGCGGGGTAACGGATTGATTGTGGAGGTTTCGTCGGGTCGTCTGGCGCGGATATATGCCACACGGGTACCTGTGCGACATCTACTTGAGTAACCGCCAAACGGTCGGCACTAGGGTCCCACCAGTGTCCTCTGCTACGGCGCATTTCCTCAGCGGCCACGAACTCTGCTCGGCCCCAGCTAACGGTCTTCCCGTCACCTTCGAGCAGCATCTGTGCTGGCTCCGATCCATCGGCGGGACCCACATACAGACTGTCATCGACAACAAACGAAACGTATCGGCTGTCCCCCGACAAACGGGGGTCAAATCCTGCTCCTGTGCTGATCACCGAGGTCACTGATCCGCTCTCGACGTCGGCGACGAAGATCTCTCCTGTGAGAGCGAACGTCACCGCAGTGCCTTGACTGTTGAGAGAGTAGGAGGTGATACCGCCAGCGCTCTCTCGGGCTCGTTCTCTTCGTGTGAGCTCCGCTGCGGGAAGTTCACTACGAGAATCATCAACAAGCTTTTGGGGGTCGACGATCTGGCGTTCGACGCCCGTCACAGTGTTGATCGCCCACAAAGCATTCACCGGGTCCTCAGGGCCACCGCTACGTAGAAACAAAACCTGGGTGCCATCGCCGGTGACACCGAAGCTTCTAGGCGAACCCAGGCTGAAGCGTTGAGTCCGTGCATGTTGGCGTGGGAAACTGTCCGACACAACGACGACGGTAGTCCTGGTTACCCTCAATGGTGTGGCCTTACCTGATCCTTCTTCCTTTGAAGAGCTTTCCGAACAGCAAAAAGCATTATGGGCTCGTTATGGGTCAGGCGATGATCCGTTGTTCGTGCAACTGGTCGGTCTACACGTCCAAGAAGTGCGTCACGACTACTGCCGACTCGGTTTGGCCTTTCGACCTGAACTTCTTCAAGCAGGCGGAGTCATTCACGGTGGAGTCTTAACAACACTTTTGGATACATCATGTGTGCCAGCAGTAGGCAGCGGATTCGACAAGGCACGCCCATACAGCACCATTTCGATGCACGTGCAATTTCTGGCAAGTTCAGCTAGCAGCGATCTGGTGGCCGCGGGCTGGGTAATTCGCCGCGGTAAATCAATCGCTTTTTGCGAAGCCGAAGTGGAAACAGCGGAGGGTAAGACCTTGGCCAAAGCCGCCATGGCGTTCAAAATTTGAGTTAGGACGTCTCTCCGGATAGTTGAGCAGCCTGGTGTGTCGCGATGGCAGACATCACTTCGTCGGAGGTTGGGTTGACCATGACGGCGCCTCCGACTTCAACAGTTGGAACGATTTCGTTGCCGGCGGCGCAGTTTCGAACAAAGGCCGCCGCGTCAGGGTCTTCCCAAATGTTGCGGAACATCATCTCGACACCAGCTACCTGGAGTTGGCGTTCAAGCGCCATACAGAATCCGCATCCGGGGCGCCAATAAAACGTGATCTGGGTTTCGTGAGTTGTCACCGCCCGACCGCCTTGAGGCTCTCGAAAATATTTTTGCATTCTGGACACACGGGAAACCTCTCCGGGTTCCTATTGGGGACCCATTTTTTTCCGCACAAAGCCCGCACCGGCGCGCCGGTAACGGCAGATCGAGTCATATCAGTTTTGTTGACATAGTGAGCGAAGCGTTCGTGGTCGCCATCATCGAGTTGATTGTCTACTCGTCGGTCAACGACGGTGTCCTGGTTCATCTCGACCTCTCACTCATACTTGGTTCAGGTTAAGTATGGTGCGTTGGAAGGCGCGTTCAGAAACCGGGGGTAAATGTGACCGAACGGCCGAAGGGCATCGACTCAGCGGCTGGTTGGGTAGTGGTTGCCGCAACTGTTACCGCAACTTTCGCTGTATTTGGGGTGGCGTACAGCTTCGGCGCTGTTTTCACGACCATTCGCGAAGAGTTCGGTGTCGGCAAAGGTCAGGCCTCTCTTTTCTTCGCGATCACGACGTTCATTTACTTCGTCCTCGGTGTGTTTACCGGCCGTATAGCGGACCGCTACGGACCCAGACCGGTGCTTCTCGTTGGTGCCGCGGCGATGGGAACGGGCCTATTTCTGACATCACTGGTGAACAACATCACCGTCGGCTATTTGACCTACGGCCTTGGAGTCGGGATCGGTGTCGGTTGCGCGTACGTGCCAATGGTGGCAACCGTTGGGGGATGGTTCGAACGAGACCGGACAAAGGCAATGGGGGTGGCCGTAGCCGGCATTGGACTAGGAACACTGGTTGGTGCACCTCTAGCCAAACGGCTGGTTCTTAGTTACGGGTGGCGGACCACTTTCGTCATTCTCGGGATCGGGTCTGCGGCGCTCTTAGCTTTGGCTTCTTTGGGAGCGCGACGTCCTCCTGGGTCCGGAGCACAGGACTCACCTCCGCCGTTACGAGTACTCCTGAGCGATGCTCGGTTCCTTTGGCTGTACACGTCCATGGTGTTTCTCAGTTGCGGCTTGTTCGTACCCATGGTCTACCTCGACGATTACTTAGAGTCGCGAGGGAAAGCTGGGGGCGCCCTACTCATTGGGATCATTGGGGCTACGTCGGTTGTGGGTCGACTCGCGTTAGGAGCCATAGCCGCGAAAGCTGATTTGATGCGGCTCTACCAGTTGTGTGTTGCTGCGCTGGGTGCCAGTTATGTGATTTGGATAGTGGCGGGCTCGAACTACACGGTGTTGGTGATTTTCGCTATTTGTATGGGGACCGCGTATGGGGGTTGGATCGCTCTGTCACCGGCAGTCATCGCCCATCTTTTCGGCCCGGTGGGGTTAGGCGGGGTTCTGGGGGCTCTGTACACGTCAGCTGGCATTGGCGGGCTCATCGGGCCACCTGTTATCGGCGTGCTAATCGACGCAGCCAATTACGAGACCGCTATTGGTGTGGCGATCGCGTTTAGTGGAGTGTCGTTAGTGTTGTTGATGGCTGCGAGTCGGGCATCAGCACCTATCGCTGACCGCGCTGAGGACCAGCGCGAAGAGAGGTCAGTGGTTCTGGCAACGGCGAGCGCGTGGCTGGTTCGTTCTCCTAGCGGGGAGACGCGACTTACCCGTCGGTGAGCACTGGCGGGTTGTCCCAACCAATCGCAGAACATTCTCCTAAATACCAGTCGAGGACTGAGCCCGCGTCGGTGACCGATTCCACGTTGGCGTTCTCATCGAGGTTCAAATTGGCTCCATAAATCTGGAACCAAACGTCGGTGATTTCTTCGTTGTCTTCTGGCACCAGCAAGGTATGTATGGACCCCGCGGGTTCGTACAGGAACGATCCTGCTTTGTTGATGTATTCACTTTCTGCGTAGTGCCACGCTCCGGCGACTGTATAGGCATACACCTGTCCGGTATGTCGGTGTGTTTGGACTTGGGTACCAGGCTGAAAACGGGTCCGAACGATCCATAGGCCTTCAGTTATTTTGGCTGTGAGAAGTTTCACCTCGTTGCCTCCCCCGCTGTTCACCCATGGGAGATCGTCCTCCCCTCGGTGAACTGCACTGGGCGCATTCTCGATCATTGTCATGGTGTCCCCCTCATTGGATCTACCGGATCGTAGCTGTCACTCTTCTGGTCCGAAGATGAGATCGAAAACCTCATCAGCTTTTCGTTCATCGTTTCGGTGAACCAGCAGTTGCGGGTTACCGTCGATGACCCACCGAACGCCCCTCATTTCAAGTTGATGAGCTATTTCGGAGACTTGGTCGACCGTTAGCTCCTCAAGTTCATAGGCCGGCCCCTCGGTCGCGGCGATGTCGAAAATATCGATTTCCTCTGAGATCAATCCAGCCGAAGCCAAAGCTTCGACCTGAGGCGACATAGTTTCTTCGAGGTCGCCTTCGACCAGTTCGCCTTCAAGAATTTCATCGTCATCCATAACAGCGAGTATGTCGCGCTTCGACCTCTAGTCTGCAGATATGGGTGTCGGCCGATTTGACTCACTGTTGTTGTTGTCATTCGGAGGACCAGAGGAACCAGACGACGTCCTCCCGTTCCTTCGTCAGGTGACTAGGGGACGAGAGGTACCCGATGAACGTTTAGCCGTCGTCGCCGACCAGTACGCCCTGTTCGGTGGCACCAGCCCGATCAATGACTTGAACCGCCAACTACTCGCGGCCTTGGAACACGAGCTAACTGTTAGGGGTCACGATTTACCTACGTTTTGGGGGAATCGCAACTGGCATCCGTTTGTATCTGACACCGTTGCTGCTCTTCAAACAGAGGGATATCGGTCAACTGTGTGCTTGGTGACTTCCGCGTTCAGTTCGTATTCTGGGTGCCGCCAATATCACGAAGATCTTGACCGAGCCCGAGCATCAGTCCCTGACGCGCCTGAGATAGAACGGGTGAGAGTTTTTTGGAATCACCCCAATTTTCTTGGATCTGCTGCCGAGCTATTGGTTGAGGCCCGCGAGCAAGCTGGTCTCTCCGATTCCACCCCGGTGCTGCACAGCGCCCATAGCTTGCCGGTGTCTATGGCAGCGACCTCTGATTATCAAAGACAACTAGATGAGGCAGCAGCCATCGTTAATGATCTCGCTGAGATGACGGGCCCATCCGAAGTGGTATTTCAAAGCCGCAGCGGATCTCCGTCAGTCCCTTGGCTATCGCCTGATATTGACAGTCGCCTCAAACAATTAGCGGCGGAGGGCGTTACCGAGGTCTTGGTGCATCCGCTCGGTTTTGTTGCAGACCATATGGAAGTTATCTTCGATCTCGATATTCAAGCTGCTACTACTGCCCGAGACTCAGGTTTAAAGATGGTGCGGACCCCTACGGTCGGCACCCACCCACGCTTTGTCTCAATGCTGGTGGACCTGGTTGAAGAAGCGGCCGGGTTACGCGAGGATCGCCCGGCGTTGGGTACGTCAGGGCCGCGTCCAGATTGTTGCTCTAGGGACTGTTGTCCAGCACCCGGGCGTGGCGATGTCTGAATCAGCCTGCTGCCCGGAATCGGTCCGCTATCGGACCCGAATCCCCCAATATCCAATGGTTTCTGCAACGCAACTCGTAGGTAACTTGGGCGATTGATCCATCGTCAATGAGGACCACGTCGCCGTCATAGACCTGCACTCCGTCGTGTAGACGAGCGTTGTGGGTAGCGGCCCTACCGCACCAGCATCGGGCTTGAACCTGCAGTTCTACGCGTTCATCGGCTACTTCAAGAAGGCGCGCCGAACCTGGGAACAGTTTCCCTCGAAAATCGGTAAGGAGCCCGAAGGCATAGACATCCACGTCAAGTTCGTCGACCACTCGAACTAGCTGGTCAACCTGAGGGTCCGTGTAGAACTGAGCCTCGTCACAAACCAGATAATCCAACGCCCCGTGCCCCGATTGGTGACTAAAAGCCAGTGCATGGAAATCGAGGTTCGGGTGAACTTCGACCGCTGGAGTTGACACACCCAGAGCGCTTGAGACATGAGCGCCAGCGCGGTCGTGCATGCTGCACAGCAGCCCAGTTCCGGTGGCTGAAAGGTTGTGATGGATCTGCAACGCAAGGGTTGACTTGCCCGACGACATCGTCCCGAAAGAAAACCTAAGGCACCCCATAGTCAACAAATTACACACGTGTGATATGTCATGGGAACACTTACCCGCACCCGCTGGTGTTGCCACAAGAACGGCAGGTGTAGCACGTGCCCGCTCGCACCATCCGATCGCCACAACTAGAGCAGAGCGGTGCATCACTTAGAACACCGAGCTGCGACGAAGGTGGATCCGCTACGGGTTCAGCCCCAATCGCAGTCTCCACCATTGCTTCTTCAAGTCCGGGGAGGTGCTGGTCCATTCGTTCCTCGCTGGACAGAACACCAAGTTCCTGTCGCTCCTGAACGGGTAGGTATTCGAGTGCCAACCGCCGAAAAATGTAATCCACCAAACTGCTTGCTATTCGGAGTTGCGGATCATCGGTAATTCCCGCGGGCTCGAATCGGACGTTGGTGAAGGCTTCGACGTAAGAACGAAGAGGCACCCCGTACTGGAGGCCATGACTTACAGAAATCGCAAACGCGTCCATGATGCCCGCGAGCGTCGAGCCTTGTTTGGCCACCGTAAGAAAGATCTCTCCAGGCCGACCATCGTCGTATTCGCCGACGGTCATATAGCCGTGACAGTCCGCTACTCGAAACGAGAAGGTTCGGGATCGTCGGGTACGCGGAAGCTTTTCTCGCTCCGGAGCGGCGCGGACTGCAACAAGTTCAGTAGTGACCGCGTCACTACCGACTGCTTCACCATCGCGAGTGGTCGACAATGGTTGACCAATCTTGCAGTTGTCTCGGTAGATCGCTACTGCCTTCAGCCCAAGCTTCCACGCCTTGAGGTGCAGATTTTCGACGTCTTCAACAGTCGCCGTTTCCGGCAGATTCACTGTTTTTGAGATGGCTCCTGAAACGAACGGCTGTACGGCAGCCATCATCAAGATGTGGGCCTCGTGATGGATGATGTTGTCCCCCATGGAACACGCGAAGACTGGAAGGTGGATGTCTTTGAGGTGGGGAGCACCCACGACGCTGCCCTTATCAAGTAAGTAGGCCTCAATGTCAGTGGTTTCTTCAGGGGTGTATCCCAAATGATGTAATGCGCGTCCGAGCGTATGGTTCACGATCGTTAGGTCGCCACCTCCGACGAGCTTCTTGAACTTGATCAACCCGAGGTCAGGTTCGATCCCGGTGGTGTCGCAATCCATCATGAACGAGATGGTGCCGGTCGGGGCGATGACGGTGGCCTGTGAGTTGCGGACACCGTGCTTTTCGCATCCACTAATGGCGCTATCCCATAGTTCTCTTGCTGTGGTGATTATCTTTTCTGGGGCCGCGTCCCGAAGCGTTCCGAGTGCCTGACGATGTCGTCGCAGCACATCTTGCATAGGGACGCTGTTAGTGGCGTACCCGGAGAACGCTCCAACTTTTTGGGCCAGTTCTGCAGAAGTTGCGTACGCCTGACCGGTCATCAGCGCGGTGACTGCGCCGGCCCATGCTCGCGCTTCTTTGGAGTCGTATGGCAACCCCAACGCCATAAGCATTGCGCCAAGGTTCGTGTACCCCAAACCCAACTGACGGAAGTTTCTGGACGTCTCGCCAATCTCGTCAGTGGGGTAATCCGCGTTGCCAACCAGGATGTCCTGAGCGATAAACACAACTCGTATCGCTTGACAAAAACCTTCCACGTCGAATTGATCACCCCGGCCAGAACCGAGAAAAGCAAGCAAATTTAAGCTGGCGAGGTTGCACGCAGAATTGTCGAGGTGAACGTATTCGCTACAAGGGTTCGACGCAGTGATCGGGCCGGTGTTTGGCGCCGTATGCCAACGGTTAATGGTGGAACTGAATTGGACACCCGGATCAGCGCACTCCCAGGCTGCTTCTGCGATCTGACGGAACAGAGAACGAGCAGAATGTCGCTCTATAACAGCTCCGTCGGTTCGACCGGTGACTTCCCATTCGCCGTCAGTTTCAACGGCTGCCATGAACTCATCAGTCAGTCGAATCGAGTTGTTCGCGTTCTGGTATTGGACCGAGTGCGCGTCGACTCCGTCGAGGTCCATGTCGAAGCCCGCGTTACGAAGCACCCTTGCCTTGCGTTCCTCAAGAGCTTTACACCAGATGAACTGTTCGACGTCCGGGTGGTCGACGTCGAGTAGCACCATCTTCGCCGCCCTTCGGGTTTTACCTCCGCTCTTGATGGTTCCTGCAGAGGCATCAGCTCCCCGCATGAAGCTCACGGGTCCGCTTGCCTCTCCTCCACCGCGCAGCTCTTCAGCCGAGCCTCGTATCCGAGACAAGTTGACACCAGCGCCAGAACCGCCTTTAAAGATACGGCCTTCTTCCGCGTACCAATTAAGAATCGAGTCCATGTCGTCGTCGACGGAAAGAATGAAACACGCCGAGGCCTGTTGAGGCACTCCCTCGACGCCAATGTTGAACCAGACCGGACTGTTGAAGGCGCAATGTTGATGCAACAACAACCACGCCAATTCCCCTTCGAAAGTTTCCGCCTCTTCGACGTCTTCGAAATAGCCGTCGGATTCACCCCACCGGCGAATGGTGGACGTCACTCTTCCAACGACTTGCCGTAGAGAGGATTCGCGGTCGTCGGCCTCGAGCGAACCGCGAAAATACTTCTGAGCCACAATGTTGGAAGCGGTGAGAGTCCAAGCTGCAGGGAACTCAATGCCAAGTTGTTCGAAACTTATGGAGCCGTCGACGTAATTCGTGAGCCTTGCGTCGCGTCGCTCCCACTTCAACGTTGAGTACGGGTCCACACCCTGTTCGGTGAAATGACGCCTGATGCGATTAGGAGAAATCGATGCTGATTGGTTAGCAGTCACAGTCATCTGTTTCTCCATGGTGGGTCGCAGTAGCAAAGGGATTTGCGGCGGGCTGGAGGCCAACTCGGTGGGCGTGACCCTGCTTCACCCTGACGTTGAAGCGTGAATCCTCATTGTGGACACCTGGTTGAGGGCTAAGTGAAAGCCCTATCCCCTTTTGTCGCACTCCTTCCGCCAGTCGGTCGCCCAACCCGCCGCGCATACGAATGTAGGAACTATTGCTTGTGGACCGATAGAGGGATAACAAAAAAGTTCTGTGGGTGAGTTGGGGAATTCTTGGGGCAGTTCTACACACTCCAGCGGCTTGACACGCGCCGTGGTTATCCCGAAATTGCTCGGAAATTTCTCGGATGATTCCGGTTGGTTGGAAAGAGATCATTGTTAAGCCTCTGACCTGGGAAAATAAGCGCACATCTCCGCAGCTACCCGCAACCAATCTACCCTCAGGTTGCTTCCCACCGAACAGGAACAGTTCCAATCGCCTTGGGTGCCTGTGGAGAACCACTGATCGTGGTGATGGTCATCGTTGGGCGGAATTCCTACCTCGAGATCCCATTTGTCTCCAAGTCGTGTCAACATCAAAGGGTGCATCGTCTCTTACCTCCACCGGTCGTTGAGGTCGACACCGACGATGCCTATCGCGATAGCCGACCGATGGTAGACGGTCGCCCGTGGCTGATGATGAACATGATTTCGACAATCGATGGGGTCACAGAAGTCGGAGGTGTCTCTGGGCCCTTGGGCGGACCTGGAGATAAAGAAGTCTTCGGAACCATACGTACCCTCCCGGACATAATTCTGGTCGGCAGTACTACCGCTACGGCCGAGCACTACAGCCCTCCGTCGAGCAGCGTCAGCACCAAAGCGCGACGTCTTTCCGCTGGGGCGTGGCCCGTAGCGCGTGTCGCAGTCGTGAGCGGCAGCCTGAACTTTGATTTGGCGTTGCCGCTGTTCACTCGACCAGATCAGCGACCCATAGTGGTAACGACAGAAGATGCCGACCCGACAAGATTGGATCAGATAGCGCAACGTGCCGACATTATGCAGTGCGGCACCGGTGTTGTTGATCTTTCGAGAGCCCTCCAACAGATGGCGGCTTTGGGGGCCAAAGTGGTGCTCTCTGAAGGAGGCCCGACCGTCAACGGGGCTCTGCTGGCCGAAAATCTTGTCGACGAGGTCCTTATCAGTATTTCGCCACTCATCGGTGGCGGAGAGTCTCACGGAATAGCAAGGGGCGGCGCTCTTGACCAACTCCAAGAGTTCGCTCTCCGTCATGTTCTGACCGAAGACCATTTCCTATTCCTCAGATATGTACGGCAAATCCAAAATCTCTAAACCAACCCCATAGCGATGTGAGGTTCTAGGGCAGCGTCAGGGTCTGACCCGCAACCAGCGAATGGCCATCGTTGAGTTCGGCAATGCGATCAACAAGCGGGCGAACATCTCCAGAGGGCTGCAAAATACGAGCGATAGACCACAAGGTGTCACCAGGCTGAACAACGACGACACGACCACCCCCAAGCACATCACCAGCAGCACTTTCAACCACTTTTTGCACTGCGACGGGTGGGGTCCCTCCCTCACCGCTCGACACAAGCGGACTGCCCGATATAACCCAAACAAGTCCCACCAAAATGCTCGCAGCAACAACGCGGCGACGCCAATAAGTCAACGAACCATGGGGACGCGGCGATAGAGCCGGGACGTTCTCAGTGCCCTCAACCAGCCGCAGGTGCGGGCGTTGCGCCTGTTGTAACTCGTTTGGTTCCGAAAGCTCCAATTGAGATCTCAGTACTGCAACCATCAGGATTCCTTCAATTTCTGCGTATCTGGCAGGGTCGGTCCAGCAAGATAATTCTTCAGGTGGGGTCGGACATCGAGGTCAAATCCATCCCACCAGTGTTCTTTCGAACACTTGTTCGATTGGATCAGAACATTTGTTCGATGTCAAGCGAAAATCGAACAAGTGTTTGCCCGTTCGCTCCCTCACTGGTACGGTCTAAGCGAACAAACGTTCGTGTCTAAATAGGAGAGGTCATGGCAGACCACACCATTACTGATCGCCAACGGGCCATTCTCGAATTCATCGAGTTAACTATGCGCGATCGCGGTTACCCACCAGCGGTTCGAGAGATCGGAGCAGCCGTGGGGCTCAACTCCCCCAGCACTGTGCATTCTCATCTCGCCCAACTAGAGAGCGCAGGGTATTTGCGTCGAGACCCGACGAAACCCCGAGCGATCGAAGTGTGTTTCGACGCCTCCTCAGGGACGATCGCCGAACGTCGCCCAACCAGGCATGTGCCTCTTGTGGGTGAAGTAGCCGCTGGCACCGACGTGCTGGCCCAAGAAAACGTTGAGGAATTGGTGCCGGTCCCACAAGATTTCACCGGTGAAGGCGAGTTGTTCATGCTGAAAGTGCGTGGCGATTCAATGATCGAAGCCGGAATCCTCGACGGCGATTTTGTGGTCGTCCGTCGTCAAATCACGGCCTCAAACGGAGACATTGTGGTAGCCGGTATCCCCGGCGACGAGGCCACCGTCAAGACCTTCACGAAACAGGGCGGAACCGTGACCTTAATTCCCGGCAATCCGAACCTTGAGCCGATGGAGTTCTCCGCAGCCGACGTGGCGATATTCGGGCGCGTCGTCACGGTCATGCGTCGACTCTGAGTTTGTCTTTTCGAACTCGATGAAACTCCCCACATAGAAACTTGAGTTGTGATGGACTGCTGGGATGTTTGTACCCGCTCCACTTCCCCCGCCTGACCTCGATTCCACTGAAGCAGTGTGGATTCCTGTCCGCTCAGGAACAGTTTTCGTTGAGCCGGGTGCAGGCCTTGTCCGTGCAGCTGAGGCACCTATCGACGCGCCGAACGCTTTCTTAGGTGTACTCGATGGTCTCGCTGTATACGCAATCGATCTTCACGACATATCCGAAGAGGCCGATCTCGAACCAGTGCACTTACGTAAGCTCTTTGGTCGCATCCCTGACGAAGAATGGGTTGTAGCTGGACGAGCTGAACAAATCGTCAACTATGACCGGACCCACGTTTTTTGTGGCAGGTGCGCAACTCCCACCGAAACCAATCCGCACGACCGCGGCAAGATCTGCCCAAACTGTAAACACATGGCCTTTCCACGCCTCAGCCCAGCCATGATCGTCTTGGTCGAAAAGGGCGATCAGGCGTTACTTGCATGGGGTCGACAATTCCCCGGACGCTTTTTCAGTACCCTCGCTGGTTTCGTGGAACCTGGAGAAAGTCTGGAACAAGCAGTCGAACGGGAAGTCATGGAAGAGGTGAACCTAGCTGTCAACGATGTTCGTTATTTCGGAAGTCAACCCTGGCCCTTCCCTCACTCTTTAATGTGTGGCTTTCATTGCACCTACGAATCCGGCGAAATCTCAATCCAAGAAGAAGAAATTGTTGAAGCCGGATGGTTCGATGCAACGGACCTTCCGCCATGCCCAATCGGCGGCATGTCAATTGCTGGATGGTTGATTCAAGACTGGCTACAACGACAAGGCGTCGCCTAAGAAGTCGTGTCGCGGAGACGGACGAGCCCCTGTTGAGCGACCGTTGCAACAAGCTCGCCGCCCTCGGTGAAGACGTCGCCTGTCGCTAGACCCCGCGTACCTTTGAGTTGATGAGGTGAAAGGTCAAATAGCAGCCATTCATCGGCTCGAACAGCCCTATGGAACCAGACAGCATGGTCCAGAGACGCCGCCATGTACATCTCTTCCCAGTTCAGTTCATCTGACTTGTCATCAAGTAGTGACTGTGCGGGATGCGCGCTGACGACCGCGTCCATCGCATTGGTGTCAGACAAATACGCCAGAGCAGCGTAGTGATCGTCTTGGGAGTCGCCGATGGTGTCGCTGAACCGAGCCCAAACTCGATGGCGAGCAGGGTGCGTTGATTCGTGCTCTAAGCGGGCGTCTAGCCCAATGCCCCATTCAATTGGTTCCGATTCTTCAGGTCGCTTTACGTCGACCGGGAAAATAGAAGTTGAAACGTCTGGCCCGTCTTCCTCGCGTTGAAAAGAACATGACAGGTTCAAGATCGCTCCTCCACTTTGCCGAGCGACAACCCGTCTCGTGGAAAAACTTCTACCATTACGAAGCCGGTCGACCTCGTAGCGCACGGGTTCGTTCGGGTCGCCGCCCAAAATGAAATACGCGTGAAGTGAATGCACGCTGTGACCTTCGATGTCGACCGTGAACATCGCTGCACGCAATGCTTGTGCGATGACGAGTCCACCATAAATCCGACCCCACTCATAGGCTGGGCTTTCTCCCACGAACGCGTCAGCACCATGTGGCTCCAACCTAAGAATCTGCTTCGGATCAGTCACGCGCGATGCCAAACCACTCCGTTGGCGGTGTCTTCGATAATGATGCCCGAAGCAGTGAGCTGATCGCGAACGCTGTCCGCTGCAGCGAAGTCCTTAGCCGCTCGAGCCTGAGCTCTTTGTTCAAGCAGGTCTTCGATCTCTTGGTCACTTGGCCCGACTTCTGTTGTTTTGGTCCCAGATCCGATATCGATACCGAGAACAGAAAACATCGTTATAGCGGTTCGGCCTCCTACGCCAGCGGCAGAGAGATCACCGTTGTCCAGGTCAACGTTGGCGCCTCGAATGAGGCCAAAAGCACCGTCCAAAGCGGATGGGGTACCGAAATCATCATCCATTGCAGAACAAAACGCATCGAGCGCTGTGTCGTTGACCTCGCCACTTGCGAGGTCAACGCTGGCGGTCACCATGCGTCGGTGAAACGCGTCAAGTCGATCAACGGCGGCAGCAGCAGCCATCAACGCATCGCGACCCATCTCCATCGCACGCCGGTAATGGGTCTGCAGAGCAAGGAGGCGAAGAGCTCGCGGGCCAGCGGTGTCAATGGCTTCAGCCAAATTCGTGAAGTTCCCCAAGGATTTGGACATCTTTTCGCCCGCGACATTCACCATCGCACTATGTACCCAATACCGAGCAAACTGTTCTCCCATAGCGACCACTTGAGCCCATTCGTTTTGATGATGGGGAAAACAGAGATCGTCGCCGCCGCCATGGAAATCGAAACCTGGTCCAAGGGCGCTAAGCGACATCGCGACGCATTCCGTATGCCAGCCAGGCCGTCCCGCACCCCACGGGGTGGACCATGAGGGTTCTCCAGGTTTCGCGGACTTCCAAAGCGCGAAATCGAGCGGAGATCTCTTGTCAGCATCGACGTCGACTCGTTGACCTGCGTCATCACGAAGCTGGTTCAAGGTTCGACCAGCCAAACGGCCATATTCCTTAAGACCTTCGACGGCGAAATACACCCCCTTTCCTTCAACCTCGTACGCCGCGCCAAGATCTACGAGTTGAGAAATAATTTCCACCATCCCGTCAACGAACTGTGTCGCGTGAGGACGGGAGTCCGCCGGCAAAATGGCGAGCCGCGCCATTTGTTCGTCATACTTCGCCGTGAACTCCGCGGCTACATCAGGTTCAGTGCGCCCTTCTTGCCCCGCTCGAGCAATGATTTTGTCATCGATGTCCGTGACGTTCGACGCGACAGTTACCGTCAGACCAGTCCAAGTTAGATAGCGGCGAATCATGTCGAAGGTCAACGCCGTGCGGCCGTGCCCGAGGTGAGGGACATCGTAGACAGTGGGGCCACAGACATACATGGCGACTTCGCCCTCGGTCCGAGGCACGAAAGGCACTTTTTGACGCTGCATAGTGTCGTATATCTGAAGAGGCACGTTGATCTCTATAGGTCACTTAACGCCGCGGGGCGAAGCTCGGCATGATCGATGATTCGCAGAGTACCTGTAGCAAGCCGACCAATAGTGAGCTATTAACCACATCGTCATTCGTACAACTCGCAAATCCTGAGAATTAACCCCGCAGTCGCGTGCGATGGGGCACTCAACCAACGAGACTGGCACCGTGTCCGTGTTCCTGTATCAGTTAGGTCGCGCCTGTGTACGCCACAAATGGCGAACCATTGGTGCATGGATGATCGCGTCGCTGAGTTTGATCGGACTCAACCAAGCGGTGGGTGGGGAGTTGACCAACGGCTTTGTGGTTCCAGATTTCGACAGCCAAAGCGCATACGACCTTCTGGCTGATCGCTTCCCTGCCGAAGGCGGCATCAACGCTCAAGTCGTAGTAGAAGCGCCAACTGGATCACTGCTGAGTGACCCTGTCCAACGAAAAGTGATCGAAGGAATCGCCGCTGAGCTTCGGGCAATTGAAGGCGTGGAAAGGGTTGTACCTCCGATCCCCGGGCAAACAATTAGCCCGTCGGGAACTATCGGGTTGTTTCGTGTTGCCTACAGCCCTGATCTCATGCCTTCCCTCTCAATGTTGGAAGATCTTGAAGAAACCGGACGCAACGTTGTCGGGACCAGTGGTGCGTTAAGAATCGAATTCGGAGGAGATCTCTACAACGCAGTCGATGAACCAGAAACTGGCGTCGGAGAAATTTTGGGTTTGGTCTCAGCAGTCTTCGTGCTTTTGTTGGCCTTCGGAAGCATCGTCGCTATGGGCTTGCCGATCGGGTTGGCTCTGTTCGGTTTAGCCCTAGGAATCGGCGGAATCATTGGGCTTGTAGCCATCGCTATGAATGTGCCTGTATGGACTCCGAATATGGCCTCGATGATCGGTCTCGGCGTCGGCATCGACTACGCCCTGTTTATCGTCACTAGGTTTCGCGAAGGCTTGGCTGATGGTCTCACCGTTGAAGACGCTGCAGGTCGAGCAAACGCGACAGCGGGCCTTTCAGTAATTTTCGCCGGCGGAACCGTTGTTATAGCGATTTTGGGTCTCGCTATGGCGGGTCTGCCATTTATGACCGCCGCTGCCGTCGCCGTTTCGATCGTGGTCGCATTGATGGTCGCTGCATCGATCACGATTTTGCCCGCACTGTTGGGATGGGCGGGACATCGAGTGAATCCCAAGAAAATGCGTATCAAACAGGAGATTCGGCCTTCTAGCGGCCCGGGCAGATGGCAGCGCTGGGGTGATCATGTTGCCAAACACGCGTGGCCCTACATGTTGTCGACCTTGGCGTTGCTGCTTGCGTTAACCGCCCCGGTCTTAGATCTGAAGCTTGGCTTTCCCGACCAGGGCAACGTCCCTGAAGAACGAACCTCTCGGCGAGCGTATGACTTACTCGCGGACGGTTTCGGTCCCGGCTTCAGCGGACCTCTCTTGGTGGCGCTGGACACCGCTAACGTCAGCGACCAGGAGTTGAAGGTACTGGCGACGGCTTTACAAAATGATCCGGGTGTGGCGTTCGTTCAACCGCCCGAGCGAAGCCCAGTCGGCGAAGCAGCAATCATTCTTATTTTCCCGACGACTACACCCCAGGACCCCGAAACCGTGGCCTTGTTGAATCGGATTCGCGGCCCCATCTTTTCCTCGGTTTTAAGCGATCAGGGCAGAGCTCATGTCGGCGGAGCAACCGCGTCATTCGCTGATTTGTCAGAGCGGGTGCAAACCCGGTTACCGATTTTCATCGCCGGAGTGATTGGTCTCAGTTTCATTCTGCTGATGCTGGTGTTCCGTTCGATACTTGTTCCCGTCAAAGCTGCCCTTTTGAACTTGTTGTCGATTGGTGCTGCCTATGGGGTGTTGGTGATGGTGTTCCAGTGGGGTTGGGGGCGCGGACTCATCGGCTTACAAGAGTCGGTCCCAATCGTTTCTTTCATCCCTATGTTTATGTTCGCTGTACTTTTCGGTCTCTCTATGGACTACGAAGTCTTCCTTTTGAGTCGGGTGAAAGAGGAATATTTACTCAGCGGCGACAACTCCCAAAGTGTGATCTTCGGGATCTCTAATACAGCGAGGGTGATTACTTCCGCGGCGTTGATCATGATTTCCGTGTTTTTGGGTTTCGTTACCAATCCCGATCCAATTATGAAGATGATGGGGTTGGGGTTGGCCACCGCGATTTTCGTTGATGCCACAATCGTTCGGGTGGTGCTGGTTCCGGCATCTATGAAGCTGATGGGGGACGCAAACTGGTGGTTCCCCAGATGGCTGGAGTGGCTTCCACGTCTTGACATTGAAGGCGAGGCCGCACTTCCTCCTCGCGAGGTAGATCTAGCTGGCCAGACCGCTGATTGACCATATGAGACCGTTGTGTGTTGCGTGAAGCAGCAGACCGGCCCACCATCCGTATCTGACCCTCGCGATGGTGAACATCAGCCCCAACCAGAGTTGGGGACTCACTACAAGTGGTGCGACCAGAACCGCATAGATGGACCAATCAACATCAAAATTGACTATGTGGACTAACCCAAATACCAGAGTGGCTGACCACACTGGAATTCGTGCGTTAGTCATCCACCTATCTTGAATTATCCCTCGGAGTTGGGTGCGGGTCGTGAGGCTGCCCACGGCTGCTGCCATCACCAACATGATCCAGAAGAAGGCGCTCCCGACGCTTGTGAAAAACAGGGCACCTGTTGCCAACGACAGCGCGATCAACCCGGGCTGGAACTGTCGCTGTAGGGGCAGGCGATAGATGGTTTCCTCTAGCACCGGTGCGAGTAACACCACCAAGATGAACTGTTCGGTCAATGACCACTGCTCAAGTTCTGCTTCCAACACACTCTCATATCCAGCAAGGGCTGCGAGAGCTCCGAAGATCTGCCAGGCGAGCAAAGAACCGAGGAATCCGATCCCGAGAAGCTTGATGAGCCCTGATAAGAGCCGTCGCGGTTCGGGCATCGAGACCCAATCGGGGGCGACGATAAATCTGGGCCCGATAGCGGGACGGTCAGTGTGGGCCACGGTCAGAAGTTTTCGTTGAGTCGTGGTAGAGGTGTTTGAGGGTTCCGGGTTGAACCCGACTCGCGTCGATAAATGCCTCGACATCAGATGTTTGTAGTCGGATCACTCGACCCAACCGATATGCGGGTAGTCGGCCTTCGTC
>UINC01001007.1_pt1 | contig 32816 bp, 36 predicted proteins | sample 5385821 | NCBI WGS metagenome assembly UINC01 (sample SAMEA4666929, study PRJEB26691) | marine metagenome | isolation source: Pacific Ocean | place: Pacific Ocean | collected 2011-10-13 | reverse complement strand
CGGTACGCACAAACGTACAATAGATTTCGAGTCTATCACCTTAAACCACTCGGACACCTCTCCTAGTCGGGGTTTATATGATTCAGAACAGTTTCACCTGCACCAGATAAATCATTGCAGCTGAGACGAAAAATGTGCCAATGTGAACCAGCATGGATAGGTGTTTGTTCAAATTACCGTACATGATTTTACATCCTTTGATAAACCAAAACAATGAGGATCAGCAATAGTGTGATTCCCCTGGACAGCCAACAGTTGCCATCGACACTGAACCGTCCCTGAAACAGCGCCATTAGGTGTCGGAAATCACTGCCACAGCCATGATTGGATAATAAATCAACTGATGGACTTGATGCAGTACCCACTGAACACCCTCGAATTGCACCCGATTACTCAAACATCAACGAAAAACAATCGTGAGACACTGTACAAACAAGGTGCCAATCATCAACTTCATTGCAATCACATGCGGTGCTAAAACAATAACAAACATTCATTACCTACTTTGAAAACAACACGTAATGCTAACATTTCAAATAAACTGTTTCAAGTTTTCCGGCTTTCTTTCCTTAGTTAACAAAAAAATGCACAAGATACTTTTGAGTTTTTGAAAAATGCGTAGAATAGGTGACTGTCAACTAAAAATATCCAAACATAAACGAATAGCAAAATAACAATTATGGCTAAAATAATTAAAAAACGTTTCCCGAAAAAAGAGCTTAATGCATGGCTCAGAGAACACCGGTCGTGGGACCACAGCGAGTGGATAGATCTGCTTGATAATTTGTCAAATCAAGGTTTCCATGAATGGTGTGCTTCTGGCGCCGGGCAAAAGGAAATTGGGTTTTATTTGGAAACTAAACGACACTGAAACCACATGCAGAACGTGATGTTAACTTACGAAGACGCCAGAGCCCTGGTTTTTGGACATGTCAAGCCACTGGAAAAAGAGAATCGTCCGTTGGCTGAATCTCAGGGATTGGCTCTTTCAGAAGACATCCTGGCTCCCCACGGAATGCCTTTATTCGACAATTCTGCCGTGGATGGTTATGCCGTTCAAGCGGCAGATTTAACCGAAGCTACCCGCAAAAATTCAGTACGCTTGGAAAAACTGGGTTACATTTCTGCAGGAGATACCGGAGATGAGAAGATGGGTTCCGGACAATGCATGCAGATTGCAACAGGCGCACCGCTTCCGCTAGGAGCCGATACTGTCGTGATGAAGGAAGATATTGAGCTCGAAGAATCTTATGTGCGCTTTACTCAATCGATCCGAGAAACAGAAAATGTACGCTATCAGGGAGAAGATATACCTGAAGGCAGAACAATGATTCCTTCAGGAACGGTAATTGGTCCGGCACAAATTGCGGTGCTTGCGTCTTTTGGTTTTGCGCATGTTCCAGTGCATCGCTTACCGAAAATCAGCATTGTTTCTACCGGCAGTGAGTTGGTTGACGTAGAGGGTAAGCCGAAAGCCGGACAAATCCGGGAATCAAACCGTTTCATGCTGGCAGGAATGGTCAAACAGGAATCTTGTGAGCTGGTAAAAATATCGATGGTTCCCGATATTCCTGACGTCTTGAAAGATAATTTTGAAGAAGCGCTACAAGCTGATGTAACCCTGGTTTCTGGAGGAATGTCTGTTGGAGATAAGGATTATGCCAAGCCTCTGTTGAAGGAGATGGGCGTAGAAGAGATTTTTTGGAAAATCAAATTCAAACCAGGAAAGCCTTTGTTTTTTGGCCGTCGTGGTAAAACTTTGGTTTTTGGGCTACCGGGAAATCCTGCTTCTAGCTATGTCCTGTTTGAGGAATTTGTGCGCCCTGCTCTGCGGAAATTGATGGGGCGCCGAATTCTGGAAGAAGCCCTGGTCAAAGCCACACTTGATGTAGCAATCACGAAAACCCACAAACGTCTGCATTTCATGCGCGGGCAGCTGAGTGAAAAAAATGGGGAATTCCGGGTGCGCCCCTTGGATTTTCAAGACTCGCATAGTATTGGTTCGCTGGTGGAATCAAATGCTCTGATCCGGGTGGAAGCTGATTCTCCCGAGCTTCCTGTAGGTAGCAAAGTCCTAGTCCGTCCACTACAAAATGAAATTGCGTGAGGTTTATGGCTGCTTTTTCATACTCCTTGAAAGAACTTGCAGAGAAGCTTGGTTTGGTGTTTTCCGGTAACGAAGATTTGCAGATCACACATGTCTGTGGACTGGATTCTCTGCAGGCTGGAGGACTGGCCTATTTGACAAGTCCGGGTGGTTTGGCCAATGTGCCGACACCCGTAGGTATGTCGAAGCAGGTCAACACTACATTGGATGAAATTAATTCGAGCCAGGTTGCTTTGATTGTTTCTCCAGAGGTTCAGCATCCGGAACACAACCTTATCTATGCAGACGACCCGCTGGCAGCCCATGTGGAAGCCACAAAGAATTTCCTACCTGAAGAGCAAAGGCTTCCGGGCCTCTCCAGGAAGTCTAGAATTCATCCAAGCGCGGTAGTGAGTAAAAGTGCCAAACTCGGCAAGAATGTAACAGTAGGCCCCAAAGTTGTGATTTACGACGGTGTGCAAATTGGCGAAAATACTATATTGCATGCTGGAGTCGTTATCATGTCAGAAGTCGAAATTGGTGCAGACTGCATTTTTTATCCAAATGCAGTTGTGCAAGACAGATGTGAAATTGGTGATCGCGTGATTTTACAATCCGGTGCCGTGATTGGTTCAGACGGACATGGTTATTATCAGCGGGAAGGAGTCAACCTGAAAATTCCGCAAGTAGGAATTGTACGTCTTGAAGACGATGTTGAGGTTGGTGCCTGCACTACAATCGACCGGGCACGTTTTCGCACAACCGTTATTAAGCATGGCAGTAAACTGGACAATCAGGTGCAAATTGCCCATAATGTCAGTGTTGGCGAACAAGCTCTGATCTCGGCACAAACGGCTGTTGGAGGCAGCGCCAAGGCTGGACATCATTTGATTATGGGTGGACAGTCTGGAATCAAGGACAATGTGCAAATCGGCAATAACGTCACTGCTGTGGCACGAGCTGTTATCACGGCGAACACACAAGATAGTGAGGTGGTGGGCGGTATGCCCGGACGCCCCGTCAAGCAGTGGAGGCAACTTCAGTCGCTCATTAACCGCTTAGGCGAACTTTTTGAGCGTGTACGAAAACTTGAATCTCGAAAGAATTCTGAATAGGAAATAAACAACATCTAAGCAAAAGATAGTATAAAATGTCGTCATCCGGATCATTACTCCAAGTACTTGCAGCAATGTTACGGCTTTACAGTTTGATGCTGGTTGTCTATGCGCTGCTTTCATGGGTCATGCATGAGGAGCATTACCCACCAGCCGTACGCTGGCTGCAGAGCATGGTGGAGCCAGTTCTGACCCGCATCAGGAGAGTCATACCGCCCATTGGCGGAATTGATGTGTCGGTGATAGCTGCACTCCTGATTATTGAGATGATTCGCTCTTTTTTACTTTACTGAATCACCTGCCCAAATCACGTTCTGCATTTCTGGCTGCAGCAGAGCCTGGGAACCGCTTGACAACTTCCTCAAAATAATACACCGCCCGCTGATCAAGGTTTTGCAGCGCCTGCAGTTTCCCCAACATGTATATCGCGTCCGGGGTTTTGTAGCCCTGCGAGGTTGGACGGTGCTCATAAAGCCTCAAGACTTTGCGAAAAGCCTCTTCTGCTTTTTTCAACTGATTCAGCTCCAGGTGGGAGCGTCCAATCCAGTAAAAAGCGTTGTCACTGTCAAGATCTTCCGGAAATCTTTCGGTAAAATTCTCAAAAACCAGAATAGCCTGATCGTGATTTTTTTGAATAATGGCGGTCATGCCCTGATTATATATTTTCTTTACTCCGGGGTGCCGAATTAAAATAAATGGATCATCCGGAGGATTGAGGTCCGGGTCGGAAAAACCATTTTTAGCTACTTCAGGGGCAATCCCGGGCCCTTGAGTAGTTTCGCTGCGGGCAGCTGCGACTCGAAGAGCACGGGTTTCCGGATCCGGTAAATCTTCCGGATCTTCCAAATCCTGAGGATTCACTTGTCCAGTTTCAGGGAATCCGGGTTCTTCTTCTACACTCATTTCTTTCTCACTGAAATCCAAATTATTGATTTTCTCCAATTCTTGAGCAGTTGCGGTAACAGATGTTTTCTGGATATCAGTCTCAGTTTTTTTCAACAACGAAAAATTTTCAAGTGGAGGAAGAGATCCTTGAGAAACTATTTTAGTTCTGTTTCCGGTTTTATTAAGAGGCTGATTTTCCAGCACCTGTGCAATCATTGACGCCGTGGATTCTGAGACCTTAGTCGACCTCAGTGATTCCTCAACAGAACGCTCCAGCAAAACAAAATTCATCTCCCATTGCTCCTGCAATAATTTGAAATCATCCTGTTGTGCTTTTTGTTGTTTTTGAAGTTTGCTAACTTGCTGAGCCAGTTGCTCAATTTTTGCCTGCAGCTGACGATTTTCTTCAGAAAGCAATTCCTGTTTTTCTATTACCGAGGCAGAACTGGGAGTGGCAGCGGTTTTTTCTGTGGTCTTTTGAGGTTTAAACTTTGGGAAAAATCCATCTAGTTCTGCGCACCCGGAGAAGAAAAACGAAATCCCCGCCAAAAGGATCAAGCATCTTTTTGGTGATAAACGAACTAATGGTGGGGTCATTATTCTCTTGTCGTGAGTTGAGCCAACAATTTCCGCTTCCGCAAAGATTCCAGAACTTTTTGCATTTCTTGAGCAAGCTCCGGCTGCTGGTTCAATTGATAGGCTTCTATCAACCGTTCAGCAACGTGACCGGTGCGATGAAAACCGGGATAATACTTGAGTAAATACAGATAGCGCCCAATTGCGGAATGGTAGGCTTCCTTATCAAAATAGTAATTTGCCACATGCAGCTCGTGCTCAGCAAGATCAGCCATAGCTCTTTTTCGGTATACCTTCACGTCTTCCAGATATGGACTTTGCGGAAAAAGTAAATAAAAACGTTGGTATTCTTGAATGAGTTTACGGTTTGGTTCCATATTGCGCTCATAATCTCGTGACTTTATAAATACACCGTAGATATTGCGTTCATAATTGAGAGCAATCAGCCGGTTGAGAGTATAAGGTGTAAGGTGAGTATGTGGATTAAGCAGGAGAAAACGCCTGTAACTAGCCTCAGATTCTTCCCATTTGCTTTGCAAAAAATACAAATCTCCCATTTTCAAATGAGCGAGCGTTGCCAACCGGGTGCCGGAATGTTCATCAACAAGGATTTCAAAGTTCTTCAGAGCCTCTTGATAATATTCGTCTTCCAAAGCGACCATTGCCTGATGATACAATTCCGCCGATGGAACGCGTTCCTGCAGATTCGCTGTTTTCGAACAACTTTGCAATAGTCCGGAAAACAACAGTAGAGTGAAAATTTGTATAGAAAAAATAGTCCATCTGAAACTTATCAAACTCTTCATTTTAATAATTTTGTCCCCTGAAACTTTGTTTATGTTTTGCGCTTCCGATAACGGACCATTGTCATTTCGTTTCCTCGATCGTTCCAAAAAACTTCATCCATAAAATTCGTTATCATTAGCAAGCCGTGGCCTTCGATGCGGTGCAAGTTTTCCGGATCCTTCAGATCTAACAAGTCTAGGTGTGCAAATCCCTTTCCTTCGTCACGCACTACATATTTTGCTGAGTTGCGGCTGATGTCATATTGAAGGATGAGTTTACGGCTGTTATATGGATCAATGTCTCGTTTTTGTGTCGCAGTTTCATAAAATAATTTCGGATTATTCCGACGCATTTCCAGGTTCATTTCCAAGTTTCCGTGAAAAATAGCATTCTCCAAAGCTTCCTTGAGCAGCATGTTCATACGAAACAACTGTTCCTGTTCCAAAATACCGTAGCTGGGCAGATCCTGCGTCATAAAGGCGACTATCCGGTTCACACCCTCAAAATCATTACCGATTTCCAAGGTCCGAGACTCTTGCAGCAAGTGATCCAGCGCATAGGCACTAAAGTGAAACCCCTCGTGAAGAGAAACAACTCTGTCAAGAGTACGCTGAAGTTCGAGAGGCTGAATCGATTTGAAGAGAAAATCACATGCTCCAAGCTGCAAAGCACTGAGCGCGCTTTCAGTATCACTATGCGGGCAAAGCATCACAAATGGCCGACGACTGTTGGACAACTTAACTTCATTAAGCAATTCCAATCCTCCTAACTTTGGCATCGTCAGCGCACAGAAAACTCCTTCAATTTCCCCTTGCCGAAAAATCTGTAAAGCCTCTTCGCCATCGCTTACACACTGCACAGAATGTCCTGCTTTCACTAAAAAACCTCGAAGATAACCCAATACTTCAGTTGAATCATCAGCAATCAGAAAATTCATTTGGGCGTTTTCCCTTGAGTTGCATGTCGTGTTTCCGCGGAAAAATTATCCTTTAAAATTACGCAGACGTCCCAATCCATCGTATAGATCATCCTTTAAATCGTCAACATCCTCAAGTCCGATGTACAAACGCAACAGGGGGCCTTCAAAACGCCACGGTGACGCGGTCCGCAAATCACGGACATTGACTGGAAGCATTAGACTTTCATAACCTCCCCAGGAGGAGCCAATTCCAAACAGCCGCATTTCGTCAACCATCTTTTCCACAGCTTTTTTGGCAAAAGTCTTCAACTCCACACCAAACAATCCGCTGGCTCCCAAAAAGTCACGCTTCCAAATATCATGTCCCGGAGCATCCGGAAGACCAGGATGCAATACCCGTCGCACCTCATCACGATTTCGGAGCCATTCTGCAATCTCCAAGCTGTTTTGTTGATGCTGACGCAAGCGTACCGCCATTGTCCGCAGGCCTCGCTGAGCCAAGTAAAGATCATCCGGAGCAACACATTGTCCAAACTGCCATGTACAGTCCCGCAGGGTTTTCCAAGTTTCCTTGGTGGTTGTGACAGACCCGAGTAAAACATCTGAATGTCCGACAATATATTTTGTAGCCGCCTGGATGGAAATGTCTACACCGTGCTCAAAGGGCTTGAAATAAAGCGGCGAGGCCCAGGTATTGTCCAACTGCAAAATTGCTCCGTGTTTGCGTGCAACTTCTGCAATAGCAGGAATATCCTGAACTTCAAAAGTGTTGGATCCAGGGGATTCTGTATACACTACTGCCGTGTTCGGGCGCATCAGCGACTCAATTCCTGCACCAATTAGTGGGTCATAATACGTTGTTTCCACTCCGAAACGCCGCAACACAGTATTGCAAAACCTGCGGGTCGGCGCATAAGTGCTGTCTGTCATCAACAAGTGGTCGCCGCTTTTCAAAAAAGCCATCAACGCTACTGAAATCGCAGCCAGTCCGGAAGGATATGTTGAACAATGATAACCGCCTTCCAGTTCCGCAATTGCATTTTCTAAAGACCATGCAGTTGGATTTCCCATTGTTCCATAAACCATTACCTGCTCACCATCCTGTGAATCAAGATAACGGGAATTGTAGGTCTCCACGCTTTCTGCCAGTATAGTAGAACCATGATAAACCGGCGGATTTATCAAACCACCGTAGCTTTTTGTATCACGTCCGGAAACTACAACTTGCGTGTCTTCTCTGAAAACAGACGAATCAGGATGTTTGTTCATTGGAGTCAATGGTGCAGGTGGCGTCGATGCCGCCACGAGTATTGTAGCGGGTTTTGATCAACAATTCTTCAGGCTCAAGCAAGGGATACAAGTCATTGAAAATCCTGGCGGTAGCCGCTTCTTGAAAAATGCCGACATTGCGGAAAGAAAGGAAATAGTATTTCAGTGCCTTGAGTTCCACCAGTTTCTGTCGAGGAATATACTCAACCCATACAATCCCTGTATCAGGAAGACCGGAAAAAGGACAGACCGCCGCAAATTCATTCATTTGGTAGCTGACATGCTGCCGGGGACCGGTATAGGTAAAAATCTCTAAAAAACTTGGCTGAATCGCACTTTCGTCCTCAAAGGAAATAACTCGTCCTTCTGCATATTCAATATTGGGTTTATCCATCAAATTACTCAAAAAAGGGTTGCGTTATGGAAAAGAATCAGGATAATGTGAGATTTAGCGTAAGGCACACTATTCAGCTTGGATCATCTGCTGGTATGCTAAGAAAAAAGAACCGATGAATAAAAGAATGCTTGGAACAATACTCGTCACGAGTTCACTTTTGATTGGATTGATCGATAGGTTTTCACACATAGTTTCTTCTTATTTCAGCCACCTGTTGTACGGAGATCTTTCTCTGCATCCTGTGGATGGAATTCTCAGTGATGCTTCCTGTGGCTTTAATGCAGACATGCATTTTGTTGCTTTGATGTTTCTTGTTTTGATAACTGGAATTGTACTCATCATCATACCACTCGTTCGGAGGGATGTGCATTAATATTTATTGATCAAAATCCTATGACAACACTAGAACAAAAACAAGCTCTTGAAACTATTTTATTTGTTGCAACCAAACCGCTGTCTCCCAAACAGTTAGCAGAAATGATCGGTGACTGTGAAACAGGACAAGTTCGGGAGTTGGTCCTCGAACTGAATACGGCTTACGAAAAAACGGGCCGTGTTTTCCGGATTGACCCTGTTGCAGATGGTTTGCAGATGCACACTCTTCCGGAACATAAAAAATGGGCACAATCTCTCGAAACGGTCAAAACAATCAAACTCTCTCCTGCAGTCATGGAAACCTTAGCCATAATTGCCTACAAACAGCCCCTCACCCGGGCCGGCATCGAGTTCATTCGCGGTGTAGATTCGTCCCACACTATCCGCCGCCTGATGCAGCAAAAACTCGTTCGTATCGTGGGCCGTGAAATGCTTCCGGGAAGACCAGGACTTTATGGAACCACTAAAAGTTTCCTTGAAGTTTTTGGACTCACCAAGCTCAAACACTTGCCTGCTTTAAGCGAACTTGACATGAGCAAGCTGCCTGAAAAAAGTCAACTTGAACTGCCGTTAGAATCTGAGGAAGAATAGTTTTGTTGATCGCAATTTAATCCGAAGAGTATCAGTTTTCATCTGAGGAACCGACATGAGATTTCTTCACATTTGAAGAACAGCACTTTACAAGATAAAAAGAAGCTGTAAAATTAATCAGACCAGACAAACAAGAGTGAAATTTTGACTTTTTACGAGTTCATGAGATCTTTCCATCAGGAAACCATTTTCTCGTTCCAAACCATAAAACTCCATAATAAGCCGCTAAAGCGGCAAGAAAAATATACTCAATTGCGGGCATGGCTAATCCTGAGATTTGACGCTCAATTTTCTTTTTATATTTTTTGTACAAAGCTGGATCAGAAATTCTGGACTCTACTTCGCTCATTAGTCTAAACTTAAAAAAGTACGGTTTGAGGCGTAGCTCATGCAGTGGTTCAATCACAGCATCTGGAACTTGTTTACGCTTCAGTTCCCATAAACCGGGACCTGTAATCTGGTAACTTTGCAGTGCTGGAGCCAGATACGTTCCCAGCAAAACAGTTGGTGCAATAACAAGCACTATCGCTAACGTTCCGCGTCGAATATCACCCCATGTAATAATTCCCATAAAACCTTATTCTCGGTTTGTGTGTATTTAAGTTTTAAGACAATGTAGCATGATTAACACAATGATCAATCCAGATATTTGCGGAGTTAACTAAAAAGAGAAATTGGATGAGCAAACATCGAAGACAAAAAGGTGAGTCCAAAAAAGCCCTCAGCAGGCAAAATGCTCGCTGGCTGGTCTCCATTACCAGCATGCTGATACTGTTACTCGCGGGCTGGCTTTTGTATGACAGTATGGAAGAAGATACCGACTTGTCAGCTATCGGGCAGGGAAAGAACGTAGTTGTTCAAGTCCATGACCCTGGTTGACCTTCCTGTCGTGCACTCAAGCGGGTGGTCAACTTGCTCCAACCAGAATATAAAGGGGAAATACGTTTCCTGATTGCAAATTTAAATTCCAAAGAGGGCCGCTGGTTTGCCGAATATCACAACGTAAGTCGAGTCACTCTACTTTTTTTTAAACCGGACGGTACAAAAATCAGTACTTTGAAAGGTGAGCAGGAACCGGATTATTTACGCCGCGTCTTTGATCGTGTTTTCAACCTTGAATAGGACGAATGTTCGGTACACCTGAGTAATCAAAGTCTGTAATCATAATCGATGATTAGTGGGGCATGATCGGAAAAACGCTGTTCTTTATAAATTGATTCAGCAGTTGCCTTTGCTCCAATTGCAGGAGTGGCAACGTGGTAATCGAGTCTCCAACCAACATTTTTTTCCCTCGCTCTGCCGCGGTTTGACCACCAGGTGTACTGATCCGAATTTTGATTCAGTTTCCGAAAAACATCCACATAACCCAGCTTAGTAAAAATTTTTGTCATCCACGCCCGTTCTTCTGGTAAAAAACCTGAATTTTTCTGGTTATTTTTCCAGTTTTTCAGATCAATTTCCTTGTGTGCAATATTCCAGTCTCCACAGATAATAAATTCCCTTCCGGATAGTTTGGCTTCCAAAAGCCATTTTTCAAAATAATCCATCAGCTTGTATTTAAAGTTTTGCCGATGAGCTCCGCTGCTACCGGAGGGCAAGTATAGTGAGACAACACTCAATTTACCAAAATCTGCCTGAATAAAGCGGCCTTCTGAGTCCATTTCCGACCAGCCGATTCCTTCTTGTATCCGGTCCGGAGTTTCTCGGAAATAGAGTCCGACTCCTGAGTAGCCTAGTCGTTCGGCAAATTCAAAGGCACTGTGAAAACCTTCCGGTTTAAGCATGATTTCGGTCAATTGCTCCGGCTGGACTCTGGTTTCCTGCAGGCAAACCAGATCAGCTTTTTGAGTTTGAAGCCACTCGAAAAAACCTTTTGAATTGGCAGAACGAATTCCGTTAAGATTGGCTGATACAATGCGCATCAAGTAAATCTGGAATAATGAATTTGAAATTTATCCGGACGAAAATTCTAAAGAAATTATATATTTTTGATTCTCTGCAAACTGTGAGTAGCCCTTTAAAACCATCAGAGATTTCTTGACTTTGAAACCGGAGACCATCTTGGTCAGTGCTTTGAATTCATCCCTGATTTCACCCCCTTTGAAAACATGCAGCACAGATTCCGGTTTTCGTAAAGCTGAGGTCCAGCGCACTAAATCGATTAAAGGGGCAACTGCCCTTGCTGTCACAAACGGGAATCTTTGGCGCCAGGGAGGGCGCTGTTTCCCTAATTCTTCACCTCGCCCATGGACGGTTTGGACATTGGAAAGTTTCAAAGTGTCAATCATTTGCTGAACAACCGCAACTTTTTTTTGACGTGAATCCAACAAAGTTAGGCGCAAATCAGGACGTACAATGGCCAATATAACTCCCGGTAATCCTCCTCCTGTACCAAAATCACAAACGTCTACACCTGCCGGAATTTTACGAAAAATCAGCAATGAGAGACAGGGCAAAATTTGTTTTTCCCACAATAAATCTGTTTCTTTGCGGGAAATTAAATTCACATTTTGATTAACATCCAACAATAAAGTAGCCCACTTTTCCAGCAACTGCCATTGGGTATCCGAAATCTCCAGATCATTCTCCAAACAGATTCGCCGGACTTCGCAAGGTTTGAGGGTATTTTTATTTTCACTCATGCTTGAGTGTATGCAGGAAGGAGCTTAGGCAGTACGAAAGATTCAGTTTTATTACAGATTTTGAACTTATGCAGAATCACTTGAATTATTCTGATGACATGCTGCTAGCAGGCTTTTCCTGAGATGAAGACTCAGGTTTATTTTTTGTTAATTTGTCACCAAACAGTGGGTGTCGGGTGGCATATTTCCCTTCTGGAATGATGATTTGCAAGCAAAGACGCTTTTCAAGGTTAAAGAGCAATGGTCCCTGTAGATTTACAGTCACATCTTCCAGTTTTTTGGCCATGGTAACTAAAACAAAGACTGTCAGTTCTTCAACTTTTTCCGCTTTCAGTTTTTTCAAGTGTTCTTTAGTTAACTCAAGCTCATAATTCGAAATTGAGACATGCGGTTCAATCATCACAAAAGCAAGACCTTGAGTGTCTATGGCTTGCAGCCAACGAAAGGGTACTGCTGCTTCATCTTCCCTAATCACAAAACGACGTTCTTCAGAAAAACCTATTAATCCTGAAGGGAAGCTAAATATTTGATCTTCTTCAACTTCGATCTCACCAAAACGGGAAGTTTGAATAAGCATAAATGTTTGCGTTGATTAGTGTTTACCAAACAGGTGTTTGAGTCCGGCTAACGAAAGTGGAGATTCTTTTGCAGCACGTCTGTTTTCTTCCTGAATAGAAATGTATACTTCTTCTCTGTGGATAGTATAACTCCGGGGTGCATCAATTCCAATTCGGACCTGTTTGCCCTTGACCTCGACCACCGTGACTTTTACATCGTCCCCAATGGTTATGCTTTCTCCCGACTTCCGTGTCAGTATGAGCATAGTTATCTGCCTTCTTGATGATTAATTCCCAACTTAACGGGAACTAAATATTTTTCACGAACTTGCGCATTCATCGGAGAAAATCAGACAACGACGGTTGGATCAGGCGTGCACCCGTATTCAGCGAAAGTTTGTTGTTAGCTTCCGCAACTTTAAGGTCCACCGTAGCTTCAGCAATATCTAAATCCTGAATATCCGAAAGTTGTCTCTCCTTTTCAAACTGCTGGTCTCCCAGCTGAGACTTTGTAGAATTTAGCTCGCGAACTATGTTTCCGACGTCTGCCTGCTGTTTCAGAACTTGATTCTGTGCTAAGTCAAGCTCACCTAGGCGTTCTGCAATCGCAATGCCATCATTTTCAAGCAGGGCTCTCTCCATTGCCACAAGTAAAGAAAACGTATCCACACCTTCCTCACCCTCTCCAAACAACAGTTCTTGCGCAGTAACATTTACAGGAATGGAAAGTCCATTTGAAATCAGAGCTTCTTTTTTATGTATTGATCCATTATAAGTCACTTCAGGGTTTGGCTGATAGACAAACTCAATTCCTTCCGGAAATATGATTCCCAGTGCATCCAAGTCAAATTCTGCCGATTTTTCAGAATTAAAATCAAATTGTTTTGGAAGAACGTTACCCAGGCGACCCTCCTCATCAGAAAATTTTAGCAAAACCTGGTCATTAAGCTTTCCATCAGGATTAAAGACGTGCGTCAGAGGACGTAACGTTTGTTCTTTACTCCAAGTTCGTCCGCCGTCGTCTGAAATTTTTACCCTGGCTTGTCCCCAGACTCCCCCCTTTGTGACTCTGATTCGATAATTGTTAGAAGAAAAGCCTTCAAATTGTGATCTAAACTGTTTAACGTCCAGTAATTCCCGAATATCTTTTTGCACAACTCCGCCTACCTCAACTTTTGCTGGTTGAAATATTCCATTTTTTTTCAAAGCTGGAGAAAGACTTTTTATACCAGAAAACAAATATAGTTTTCCTTCACGTGCATTTCCGGAGTCAAACAGAATTTTACGCGCTATTGAAAATTCACGCGCCACCATTTGCCTGGATTCTTCGTTTGAATCACTACCGGCCTGTGAAATAGCAAGTGTACGAATTTGTCCCAAAACTTCATTAATATGTCCAATCTCCAGTTCGGAGCGCTGTAGCCAGGCAATATTGTCATCAATGTTTTGGAGAAGTTGTTTCTGCGAAGAAATCGTAGTGACAATATCCTGTGACCTGGCTGCACCAATTGGATCATCGGAGGTTTTGTTCAAACGCCGACCTGAAGCCATCTGGATTTGAATATCCTGAAGCTTGCCCGAAGATTTTTGCATGTTGTCTACTACGTGGTCACGCTTTGTGACCTCAGTCACTCGCATTTAAAGGACTTGTGGTTTGGGTTTTTCGATAAAAATATTGAGTTGCGGTTTTCTGGCTGCTGTTTCATTAACTAAAATTTACATTTTGATTACAGTTTCCATCATTCTATCCACAGTATTGATAAACCGTGCAGAAGCTTCATATGCTTTCTGGTACTGCATCATATCAGTCAATTCTTCGTCCATGTTGACTGAACTGATAGAACTCCTGATTTCCTTAAATTGCCTCACCATACTTTCTTGTTGTGTCTGCTCAGTTTTATTTCTTTGAATTTTCAGGCCCATTCCTGTGAGAACACCATTATAATACTCATCAAAAGTCATGGTTTCATCCCTCATAGTCGGTCGTGTTTGCAGCTTCGCAATTTCCAATGCCACTCGGTTATCTCCTGGAATAAGGTCTTTGCCTGTAGAAATATTATTCGTGTTCTCACGAATATGTTCACTCAGCTGAATATCTTCTGCACCTTTGAGGGTATCAAAAAAACTGTTCAAACCAAGAACTTGTGTGATGCTGGATTGATCTTCACCAAAAATAAACTTGTAATCAGAAGCGCTTTGCAAAAGCATTGAGCCGTCCGCTTCGATGGAAGCCTGTAACAATCCTGGATCGCTGATGGTTTGGTTCAAGCGCTGGACAATATCCGGTAAGGTATCTATCCCGGCCTGTATTTCTATTTCATAAGTTTCCAGAATTTCATTGTGAGGATCCACTAAATGAAGCTGAAAAATTCCATCTTTCAGGAAAGGCAGAGGCTGACTGAGTGCTGTCGAATTTAAGCCGAAAGTACTCTTCATCATATCTGTAGCAGAATTGATTCCAGTACCAGTTGCGTGAATTTTGTTAACCTGTCCTGCAAGATTGAAGGCGATTTCGTCAAGATTGTGCTGGTAGCCCACAATTGTATCATCGCGCATTCTTAACATTTCGCTCATTTCTCCTTCTCGAAAGATTCGAGTCAAATCACGACGATTGTCATTTATTGAAACTCCATCTATTCTGAGCATTCCCAATTCACCGCCCTTCATTTTACCTTCCAGCTGATAACGGTTATTTCCTTCTACCAGCGTCCAGTCACGTCCGATGATAACTGTGACACGCCCATTGGGATTTTCAAAAGAATTGACATCCACCAACTCTGATAACTCTTCAATTGCCTGGTTGCGTGCATCCCGCATATCGTTGGCATTTCGCTGGCCGCTTTCGTAGGAGATAATCTGACGATTTAGCTCCGCCACTTTCTGACCTAATTCATTCACTTTGTTAATAGTTGCAACGAGACGTCCGTTAATTTCATTCCGCAACCCGTCAAGTTGAGAGTGCATGCCGCGAAAACGGCGTGCCAAAACATCACTTCGCTCCCTTACCTGTATCCTGGCTGATTCAGATTCCGGCTGATTTGAGAGCTGACTCCATGAGTTCCAAAACTCGTTCAGAGCCTGGTGCAAGCCGTTTCCCTCTGTTTCACTAAAAATTATTTCAATTTTCTGCAGGAATTCACCACGGGACTTGAACATTCCTGAACGTGGGTTTTCTTGAAGGATTTTGCGTTGTACGAATTTATCGTAAACCCGTGAGGTTGGCTGGGCTTTAGCACCACCACCCACCCCTGTAGGATCTGGTGCTGCCGTTCCCGAATGTACTTGTTGACGTGAGAAACCTTCAGTCTCTTGATTTGCAATGTTGTGCCCAACTGTTTGCATTGCACGCTGATTGATGCTCAGGGCATGCTGTCCCATATGTAGGGAACTATTGAGGGAAGACATGTGACAAGACAGAAATAATTAGGGTTCCTTTACGATCTAAGCGACTAAAAAAATTCAGACTTCGGTGCGGGGCATTGTGCTGGTCCCTTTTTGTATTTTTCCCGCATCTGAATAAGTCGGAGGACCGTTCTGGAGTTGGCTCATGAACTGAATAGAAGACTCAACTGATTTTAACCGACCTGATGCCTGTAACGCGTTTTCATCAGCAATTTTGCGAATCTCGGCAAGCAAGCGTTTCAGCCGGTCAAAACATTGCTGAAGCGGTTCGGAGTACTCCTCCTCCGTACGGCCAATAATCGCGCTTAAAGTCAGTTCCTTTGATTCTGTATTCCAGGAATCGGCAAACTGCTCCACAAGCTGAATCCGTTCCCTCTCAAGTCGAGCTGTGGCACGTACGCAACGTGACTTCTCACCTTGAAGTTTTAGAAGCTCTGAACCGCGTAAACGGCCAAATCCCTTGGATTCCTTTTGCAACAGCAAAATCAACTGCTCATGCAGTTCCACTTCCTGTCGCAAAATATTCAGTAATTCTTGCATATTAATAAGGACACCAAATAACGGCTCTTACACGGTCAGCATGTTATTTCTCAGAGCACTTTATATTCAGGTCATGTCTTCCTTAAGAGCGTCCTCCAACATCGTTTTGGAAAGACGTTGCGAATCAACCTGATATTCACCACTCTTGATTTTAGCTTTTAGTTCTTCAACCCGATCTGCACGCACTTCCGGCTCAGCTGAGATTCGACCTTTTATTTTATTCATCACAAATGTCGAAGTCTTAACTGGAGGTTCAGCTGTCTCGGATGTCCTACCTGAACGGTCTGCGGTTTTCTGATTATCTTTACCAGTTCCACCCTTGACGCCATGAAACTCGGGGGGCTGTTGACCTGTAATTTTCATATTCACCTCAATGTTAAATAGTTCAATTCCCTAACTCCACGGGAATGTCCGGTGTCAGCCGACAAGCATACCCGCGGACCCTGACAAGCGCAACAATAAATGTGCTGTTCGCTAGCCTGAGAAGACCCATAGGGCGTGTAATAAAACACAAGATTCCGAAAGTTATTTGCTTTTGCTTCCGCAAAAGCAAAAATTTCCAATTCAGTTTTGGGTCTCAATTCAGATGTTACCTGAGCCGGAAAGACCTTGTTTTTTTATTCCCGGATAAGTCGAAGAAACACCTTATTGCAAATATCGGCAGATTAACCACAAAACTTTAGTATTTTTTATTATTTTTCCAAATTTGATTTTAATTGCTGGTAAATCATCTGTCCCAGCCCCAGACTTCCAGACTTCGCTGAAAGTTTCGCATATTGTTCATCCAGCATTGATCGAAATATTTTTTCACCTTCTGACTTGGGAAGAAGGTCGGACTCAAGAGACGTTTTACGCATTGATTTCAGCATCTGTTGGATAAAAATCGCCTCAAACTCATTTGCTGCTTCACGGAGCTTTGCATCTTCGCTAACTCCTTTTGTCTTTGGAATCACCTTCAATTGATTTGCCCGTAGCGTCAGTGCTGACAGCGGTAATGGCATTGATGTTTTCATATGCGATTATCGAATGACAAGTTCAGCATGAAGTGCACCAGAGGTTTTAACGGCCTTGAGCACCTCAATTAAATCTTTGCTGGAGGCACCTATTTTATTAAAGCCATCCACAACTTCTTTCAAATCAGTGCCTCCTTTAAGCATAAAAACACTGGAAGCGAGAGTTTTCCCTTCTGTTTGTACATCCTGGGCTCCTTCTGCATTTGGAGTCGGAAGTTTCACCTGAATATTCAAACCGTTTTGAGAAATAGCAATCGGTGAAATCCGCACACTTCCACCCATCACCACGGTTCCAGAACGTTCATCGAGTACAACTTTAGCAGTATGATCAGGAGTAATTTCTAAATTTTCGATGAAGGAAACGAGTTCCACCGTATTGCCCAAATAACTATCTGGAACTGAAACTTCAACGGTACCGGCGTCTTGAGCACGAGCACTCCGGATACCTAAATTCTGATTAATCAGCTTTGCCAGACGAAAAGCGGTGGTGAAATCCGGCGAGTGTAAGTTCATATACAATCGTGCCCGGCTGTTGAGATTTAAACTAATCTCACGTTCAACAATCGCTCCCCCGTGAATTTGCCCAACTGAAGACACCATACGTGATCCTATCGGCAAATTAGCCAATTCCTCTGCTGGAAGTGCCTCGGCTCTGCTGACTCCTTTCGGTATCCCTGCGATAGGACCCTGACCCACGGCATAAACAAGTCTGTCTGGCCCCCTCAACGGAGCCATAATCAAAATTCCTCCACGAAGGGACACAGCGTCTCCAATTGTGGATGCGGTAATGTCCAATCGTTGACCTGATTTTGCGAAAGGCGGCAAAGTCGACGTCAGCCATACCGCAGCAATACTACGCCCCAAAATATCCTCACTCTTTAAACTAATCCCAATCCTTTCCAAAGCGTTCACAATCGGCTTTCGAGATAGTAAACTTTCCTGTGAATCTCCAGTACCATCGAGGCCGACTACAATTCCAAAGCCGATTAGCTCATTGTCACGGGCACCACGTAATGCGACAACATCCTTCACGCGGACACCCCAAGCTGGTGTAGCCAATACTGCCAACAAGAAAAAATGCAGCACTATTGCAATCGAGCGTGAAAAAGACGATGAGGTTTTCATGATCAATAAAAATGATTGTTCTTCAAGATTTTAATGTCCAGCTTGTAATACAAGTTCAATGCCAGATTAGAGCAGTTCTGCTATTCAATAAGCGCTAATTAATCACACTGTTCAGTTGAACATAATTCAAGAAAGAATCCGCCCTGAACTGTGCTTTGAAGAAAAAGATCCAGCATCATAAAAACAGCTGATTTTAATTACAAGAGTGAAGGTATGAGAAATCGCTTCCAGTCATCAGTTCTCATTATTTCTTTGAATAGGTTTTTCAGGAGAATTAACGACAGATGAAAATTAAACCATTTACCAGTTCAACACTGCCATCACCTCAAAAAACACCTGGCATAAGAGCTTTTCATTTGAAAACTATTTTAACTAAATGTCAGTGACAGTATTTTATTGCTGGTCTGTTTTCTGCATTATCTCCGTGGGAAGTAATTTGAGGTATCCGAATCTTAATCTTTACGATTCGATACTGCACTCAGTTTGGATCAAAATCTCAAGATTTTGAAATAAACGAAGGAGCGGACTTTGAGTCTCCGTATGAATGAGTAAAAACCAGCAAATAAGGTTACTATGGAAATGATTTTACTGATTTTTTGCCTGACTTCAGTGGTAATCACTTCGGTCATTGTTGCAATAGAGATAAGAGGTGAAAAAACTCTGTCTAAGCAGTCTTACAAAGGTGGGATAAACACCATTAACTTTCATGGGCAGCAGATTCTAGCACAAGATAAAAATACAAACGAACAGCTGCGTAATAGAGTATTTGAAACATTGGATCGACAACTGAATCAGTTGGGTTATGTCGCCAAAGAACCACAACTCCAGTTCATAAATAGCACCCTGAACAGTGAGCATACGGAGCTTGAAGAACTGACTCCTAACGAGCTGCAAGCAACATTCACCGCGATTTTCCAGGCTAAAGAATCCACTGAAATAACAGCTTGATTATAATCTCTCGCATTCCTGAAAACAAACTAACTCCCACCAATATTTTGGCCTCGGTATCGTATCGCACGCTTAACATAAATTTGAGACATCTCCCTGATATTTTCTAAAACACTTTCATCATAGGTTTTGCGAACTTTTGCCGGCGAGCCTGCAATCATTGAAAATGGAGGCACTTCCATTCCTTCCAACACAACTGCACCTGCTCCGACTACACTACCACGACCAATCTTCACTCCATTCATCAAAATCGCTCCCATTCCAATCAAGCAATCGTCTTCAATTTCACAGCCGTGAATGACGCAGTGGTGTCCTACTGTCACACGGTTTCCAACAATCAGAGGGAATCCCGGATCAGCATGTCCCATACTTAAATCTTGAATATTGGTTTCCTCGCCAATGCTTATATGTTCCATATCTCCCCGGAGAACTGTGTTAAACCAAATTGAAGAATATTCACCAATCCGGATTCGGCCGATAAGGCTGGCATTTGGTGCAATAAAAGTAGTCTCTGTGAATTCAGGCGTGGATTTATCAAGTGTAAATAAAGACATGCTAATTTTAATAAAAAGGTTTATTAAAGACAATCAGACCAAGAGAATATTTTGTACAGGGTTCAGAGTCAGGGCAGCTAATCGCAAGCCGTCAAAAAACTGCGCAGTCCAGACTGAATTAGAGTCAACTGGCGAACCAGCTTCCTGAGGCTATTAAGATTATGTGCTGACGCAAAAATATCAACATGTGGTAAAGCTACCTGCATTCCACGGGTAGTTGGTTCATATCCGGGACTTCCCTTGAGTGGATTAAGCCAAATCACATTTCGAGCATGTTTTTGCAAAAAGCGCATATTATTTTCCAGTAAATCTACTTCACCTGTGTCCCATCCGTCACTGATTATCAGAACTACGGTTTGAGAATCAACAAGTTTGAGGCCGTACTTTCCAACAAATTGTTCAAGCGAGGCTCCAATTTTTGTGCCGCCGGACCAGTCAGGAACGGTACCGGAAAGTTGATCCAGTGCATCCTGTAGTTCTTCCTTATGCAAACTCTCCGTGATTCGGTGCAGAGAGGTGCTGAAAACAAAAGTCTCGATCCGGCGGTAAACACACTGAAAAGCATAAATGAACTGGATGAGAAAACGACTGTAAAGATCCATCGATTTACTCACGTCACAAAGCAGCACCAGTTTCAGTCGTTGACGCCTGCGCTGGTAATGTGCCAAGTCCAGAATTTCCCCTCCGCGGCGCAAACTCAAACGCATAGTTCGGCGCAAATCAATAAGCCCTCGGTTTTTTGAATTCATTGTCCTGCGGCTGAAACGAGTCGCCAGCGTCTTACCTATTTCGTTGATAAGCCGCATTACCTCCGTAAGCTCTTCTGCCTGAAAAGTGCTGAAATCACGCTCAGAATATGTCTCAAAAGGGCTGTATCCAGCTGCCTCTTTTTCCTCTTCAACTGTTTCCGTGACTCCCAGCCAGTCGTTAAGTGAAACAAATGATTGTTTTTTCTGTCGTGTACCTACTTCAACTGCCGCAGGTTCTTCTTTTTTGGCTTTGAAGCGCTGGTGAAGATTTTCAGCACTTTCCCAGACATACCAGAACGAATGGAAGTGTTCATCAAATATTTCCTGTTCTTGCGCACTTTTTGCCAAGGTTGTCCGTAGAGCCATTCTGAATGCACTTGCATGCTCTAAATCCACCTCTTTCAGAGCACGCAATGCATCCATCTGCTCTTCCATTCCTGAACGCAGGCCATTTTGCCGGAGATGCCGACAAAACCCCACCAGATTAGCACTCAATTCGCGACGCAGTGCCAGATCGTCAAACATTGAATCCAACAGAGGAATTTCAAGTGCAGAAACTGATTCTTTTTGGCTGGTGGAGGACATGCAAAGTATTTTCAATTGATAGTGCTGAGTCTAAATATGCGTACAGACTCCCACACATGTCCGGCGCAATCAAGCTGATTCCAACTTGTCTCAGACTAATTAAAGGTATTACAACTAGACCCAATAATGACTCAAAGTTGCGAGTTGAGTACAGAATGTGATACTATTCTACTTCCTTTCTGCACTCAGGCAGAATTTTCCCAATCATCGCACTTTCAGGTTTTGTTGACATCCTCTCCTACAGTTAATTCAAGCACAGAAAAAACAATAAAAAAACAAATGACCAAAGACCCCGTTGGTCCATCCTTGATTCACCTGGCGATTCCAATGATGTTTGGGCTTGTCTCGATCATGCTCTTCAATTTGGTGGATACTTTTTATATTAGCCTGATTGGTGTTCGTGAACTGGTAGCCATCAGTTTTACTTTTCCGGTTACTTTCACTTTGGTGAGCTTTGCTTTTGGTATTGGAATTGGTGCCTCCGTAGTTATTTCTCGCGCCATCGGTGAGGGAGATCACCACAGAGTACAGCGCCTGACCACTGACAGTTTATTATTGGTCACCTTGATCATATTGTGCGTTGCCGGGCTCAGTTTTATTGCACTGCGCTCGATATTTACGCTGATAGGAGCCACAGACGAATCGTTGCCACTGATTAAGGAATACATGATTCCATGGTTGTTAGGGGTAGTTTTTGTCGTGATACCAATAGTTGGCAACAGCGCGATCCGTGCTACCGGAGACACCAAAACACCAAGCATGATTATGGTAATAGCTGCTGTCGTTAATGCCGTGCTCGATCCGCTGTTGATTTTTGGCTATGGCCCATTTCCAGCTCTTGGAATTAAAGGGGCTGCCATTGCCACTGTTATATCTTATTTCAGTATTTTGTTGGCTGGATTATGGGTGCTGGGAAAACGTGAACGAATGCTGACCACAGTCTGGCCGGGAGTTTCGGGAATCTTAAGTTCCTGGAAAACCTTACTTTATATCGGCATTCCTGCCACGCTGACACAACTTCTTTTCCCCATCTCAAATGCAATAATGACACGTATAGCAGCCGATCTGGGAGACTCCACTGTGGCAGCATTTGGAGTTGGAACTCGAATAGAAGCACTTGCAATGATTGGATCAATATCACTTTCAGTAGTGCTCATCCCTTTTATCGGACAAAATTTTGGAGCAAGAAAATTTGGTAGGATCGAGGATGCCAGTCTTTTTTCACTACGCTTTGCTCTAGTTTGGGGTTTTACAGCATGGGTCATACTCGCACTCTTTTCAGGTCTTATTGCTTGGGCTTTTACAGATGATCCTGAAGTTCAGGGATTTATAAAGCAATTTTTCTGGATCGTTCCTTTTGGCTTTGCCTTTCATGGATTATCTGAGTTAGTTAGCGCCTCGTGTAATGCACTCAATCGACCTTTTCATTCAACCACAATCAACATCATGCGGCTCTTTCTCCTCCTCATACCCTTGGTCTATTTGGGATCACAAATTTGGAGCACGACAGGTTTCTTTGTTGGGATTGCCCTGGGGAATCTGGCAACAGGTGGAATCGCCTGGTTTTGGTTCCGAGTTTCAATTTTACCTATTGCTTTAGGTAACAAGATGTGAAAAGTTGAACAATTTTTGATGGATTGTTAACTGGAACTTCCGCATCGCTACCGGACACGGTCACATACTCTGCTTTGCACCACCAAACAGTCAAACAATATTATTCTCTTCCAACAAAAACAAACGGTGGTGTAATAATCTTTTTCTGAAAGAAAATTTATTCAATCGAAAAATCTACCTGAGTACCTGCTATGAGAAAAAAAGTTTTTCGTAAAATTCCTACAACTTGCAGAGAATATCTTCCTGCCGGAAGGTAAATTTCAATTCTGTTATCCCGATCGGTTTGGTAAGTTTGCCAATGGCCTCCTTCCTTACGAACCTGAAATGTGGCCCTGCCATCATTTTTCCACATCTGTGTTTTTTCAAGATTTAAGTTCAGTGTTGCAGTCGGAATTGCTTCAGACCTCTCATCCGGAGTTTTTGGGATGCGGGAAGCTGGATGTGGAGCCATGTAGTTGAGTATTCTCTCTATCTCTGCAAACATTCTGTTTTTAAACTCCCCTTGTGGCAGATCAATAAAATCCCTAAAGTCGATCAAGCGCGGTGTTGAGATGATCCTATTTAAGAACTCAACTGGATAGCGTAAGTTCCGGTCAATTTCAGTTAGGCTGACTGCCAAAGGTTTGCCTTTGCAATTTGCCAGTTTTATTTTTTGTTTATTTCCTTGACGTACAAACGATTGATCTAGAACATCAAATCGTAAATTGTCAAATATATTGCGTAGGTCAATAATGGGAATATAGTCATAACGTTCGTGATCCAGCTCGGCATAATTTCCTGCCATCACAAGCAGCCTCAACATTGTAAAATCCTGTTCCAGTATAGAGACCTTGGCCAATGCATGAATGGCAGCCAAATCATTTGGAACCACGGCTAATATTTGCAGGGCCAATTTTTTCATTTCAGCAGCATGCCTGCAAGTATTTTTTGCATTAAGAAGCTGATTGAGTCGTTGCTGCTGTTCAAAATGATCCGTTGATGACTTGGGAATTTCAGGTACAGCATAAGCACGTAACTCTTCTGCAGACATGGGTTGTTCTTCCGTTTCTTCCAAATCTTCTAAGTCAATGACAGAGTTTTCTTTTATATCCAGACCTGATGTAGAAGAGTGTTCACTTACAGAATTTCCTACATCTCCTGCTGCTGAAGTACTTCCTGCACCATCCCGTAATTCTGGAATATCAATTGGAAATTTGAGGATGGTGATATCATTTGTCAGGTTGCTCAAAGCAATTAATTTTCCATCCGGACTAAGCGCCGCAGTGACAAGTGGTGTACTGTCACCGTGAAGAATCCGCAGCATTTTCCCGCTTTTCACTTCCCAAAGACGCATCGTTTTGTCTTTGGAAATTGAGATCAGTGCTTTTCCATTTTTGGAAAACATGACATGATTAACGATAAAATCATGCCCCTCCAATTTTCGCAAAGGAGTCTTTGAGATTTCGGGTTCAATTCTCCAAAGATAAATTTGGTTGTCCTGGGAACCGCTTGCCAACAATTTCCCGTCGGGACTGAAGTCCAGAGTTGTGACAGGTTTCTTATGTCCTTTGAGTTTTCCGAGCGGTTCTCCCCGCGGGAATTTCCAGAGCATTACTGAAAGGTCACTGCCTGCTGTGGCAAAATACTTGCCGTCAGGAGAAATTGACACAGCTAAAATTTGATCGTCATGACCTTGAAATGTACGCATGATTTGTCCGGACTCCAAATCCCAAAGTACCCATCGCCTGTCAGAACCTGCAGAAAGAAGCACTGCATCTTCGGGATGATAACCAAGAGCATTGATTTTTCCTTTGTGAAATTTTAGGTTGCGAAGACGGCTCCCGTCTTTTGCATCCCAAATAATCACCGAACTTCCTGCGCCGGCGGTAGCAAAACTTTGGCCACCGGGAGCAAAAAGAAGATCTTGCACCCTGTGGTTGCCGAGATCAAAATTGTGCATGTTCTCATTGGTTTTCAGGTCCCAGATTCGTACACTTTTATCAGACGAATAACTGATGAGATACTTGCTGTTTTGTGAAAAATCCAGCAATTCTACAGACCGCTCATGACCGCTTAATGTTTTCAGATGCAGCGATGACCGGTACTCCCAAATCTGCACACTCCCATCTTCCAGCGCGGAAATAATCCTGTGACCATTTCGGTCATACCCTACACTTGTAACCGAATGCCCAGATTCGTTAATTTTATGAAGCAAGGTTCCTTTTTTAAGACTCCATGATTCAAGGCTTCCTCCCACTGTGCCGACGACAATTTCTTGTCGTTTTGGATGGATACTTATAGCGGAAACAGCATTTTCAAAGCCTATTTCGTATCGTTGCTTTTTGGCTTTCCAATCCCATATAATCAGTTTTCCATCCTCAGAGCAAGAAACGAATATATCCCCGCGTAGATTAAATTCAAGATCAGTAAGCGGCTTTATATGGCCCATGAGCGTGGTTATAATTTTCATTTCGGGAATACTTAGAAACTGCAAACTTCCATCTTCTCCTCCAACGGCTAGTAGCTTGCCATTCGGATGGAAGGCCAAACTATTTACGCTGCCTTTGCCAATAACCATAATTGATTTCAGCAGTTTCTTTTCTTTCATGTCCCACAGGATAACGGTTCCGTCAAGACTTCCGGAAGCCAATATCTCTCCCCCAGTACTGAGAGCAAGTGCAGAGACAGCACTTAGATGACCGCGTAGAATTTCCTGTGCAGAAGTCTGGTTGGTGTTCCAAATTCTAACAGTTTCATCCTTCCCTCCGGTTACCGCTATTTTCCCCCCGGCATGCAGGACAAGTGAAATGGCATCATGCTCCTGACTGGAAATTACACGCAGCCTTTTTCCGTTTTGAATTCTGAATATTTCCAGAGAAGAACTTCCGGATAAGATGACTGCACGCTGATCATCCGGTGAGAAAAAAGCCTCCTGCACCGGTTTTTTACCAAGTTTCAGACTTTGTGAGAGCAAAAAAACTTTTTTAAGTTTTTCAGAGTCTTTCTCCTGTGCCGCTGCCGATGAGGTCAAACACAACAATAATAATGTAAAAAAAAAGCAGTAACTTTTTTTCGGCATTAATTTATGGAAGCAGGCAAAAAGGCTTTTCGATAAAACTTCGTACTTCATCTGATTTTTATAATTAATCATTTGTTTGTAGTGCAAATAAAAACTGTTTGTGATACAAAGTATGGTCGGCGGTTAGCCATTAAAGGTTAACATTCCGAAAAGAATTAAGAAAATGCGGTAGGCAGTTTACGGCTGACTGTCAGTATGTTTTCAACTCATAAAATCTATTTTTAGCTTATTTTTTGTATCCCGATTAAATGATGAGCAGAACCAGAACTAAACAAAAAAAAGAGGAGAATCATGAGGAACATTCAGATGATGTCCCTATGCCTTTAACCTCTCATTTGGGTGAGTTACGCAAACGTCTCGTCCATGTAATGATTGTAATCACAGTTGTTTTCGTGGGTTCCACTTTCATAGAAATGGAACTGAATCAGCCGATTCTTACAGCCTTTCGTGCGCCATTAGATGCACGCAATGTCCCTTTAGTCTTTCTCGAATTAACTGAACCGTTCTTCACTTATTTGCGGATTGGACTCTATGCAGCGCTTTTTTTATCATTCCCTTATTTGCTTGGTCAAACCTGGTTGTTTGTTCGACCGGCACTTTATTCAAAAGAACGTAAAGCAGTCTGGCCTTTCATTTTGCTTTCATATCCACTTTTTGTAGGCGGAGGACTTTTCGGTTATTTTATTGTGATTCCCCTTGGTTATGATTTCTTTTTGGGCTTTGAAAATAAATTCACCTTGCCCACTTTGAGTATGGCCAGTTACCTGTCATTGACTATTCATCTTTTATTTGCATTTGGGCTGGTTTTTGAACTGCCGACAGTTTCTTTCATACTCACCAGACTTGGTATTATCAACGCAGCCTGGTTGCGCAAAAACCGCAAATATTCGCTGGTTGTCATTTTTATTGGTGCCGCGGTACTGACGCCTCCGGATGTTTTTACACAAACCTTGATGGCCGGACCTCTCATTGTTCTGTACGAAATCAGCATTCTTGTCTCACAGATGGCAGGGGACAAAATAATAGAGTCCATACCAAAAGTGTCGGGTACCCAAGAGCAATAATCCAAATCCTGACATTGCAGTTCTTTTGTTTTATGTGCAACCAATAAAACTGCCAGAATCAGCAGACCGGAGTTAGATTCCCTACTCAGTAGAAACCGTGCAAGGCAAGGGCTATCAAACACCAAAGAGGAGAAAGTCGCAAGTGACAAGCGAAAAGATTTCAGAATATTGTCAGCTTTTTTCAGCTAACAAACCGGCAAGTTCATCCAGCGAGTTCACCCGAATGTCAGCTAGTTCAGGCCAGGAAAAAGCTCCGCTCGGATCAACGTGAACCGTCGCGATTTCTGCTGCTCGTCCCACTTGCAAATCATAAAGGTAGTCTCCCACCATTAATGCGTCACTTGCTGTAACTTTCCAGTGACTGAGCAACTTGTGAATTCCATTTGGGGAAGGCTTCGGTTCCTCACACCAGCGTCCAATAACGGTGTCTTCGCTGAAGTATTGTTCTAATCCAAGAGACTCCAGCGTGAACCATGCATTCTCTCTTGAGTTTAAGGTGAGAATGCCTAAACTATAATCAAGTCGATGCAGGACTTCCAACAAAATTTTAGCACCCGGTGCGGGTCTCGCGTTCCGCGCCAGTTTTTTTTCAATCTCCTGCAACTTTACCTGAAGCGGAAGAGACTCTTTTTCCGGAAGAGACTTCAGGGTTTCAATAATGGGTTGTCTTTCCGGAATTCCCAGCTCTTTTCGGATAGCGTTAAAATCATGAACTGCTACAGTAAGCGTACCATCGAGATCAAAAATCCAGTACTTTCTCTGCAAAAGAGCATAATTGTCTGGCATAAAGACGGAAACTGAAATGGAAAAAGAAAAGACTAATGTGATGCATTCTACGGACATCCCATCTCGGAGGACAAGTCAAAAATCTGATCCAGTCCTTTCCGGTGAAAATTTGAGCCGTCAAGTTTCAGGCAACAGGATTTGGAGCAAGATTAATATTCATTTAAATCCTGGAGAACGACTTGCTTTGACCGGTTCTTCAGGAAGTGGCAAAAGTCTTTTGTTGCGGACATTGGCCGGATTGGATGTTATTGATTCCGGGCCTTCCGGCGAATACGGATCAATAAACTTTGAGGGGAAATCCCTGCACGAATGGGAAATGCCTCAATACAGGACCAGAGTCAGCTACATTTCTCAGCATCCCGCTTTTTTTGACGAAACTGTTGAAGCCAATTTCAAACGGGTATTCCACTTAAAAGCACACCAAAATCGCCAGTATGACCGCGAAAAAATTCTAGCGTGGCTAGAACAATTGCCGCTGCCAGCCATAACTACAGATAATACAGGAGGAGGTGATTATTCTGAATTTTTGCAACGTCCCGCAAAAGATCTTTCCGGAGGGGAAGCACAGATTGCCGCACTCCTCCGGGTACTGCAGTTGGAACCGCAAGTACTTTTGCTTGATGAACCTACTGCATCTCAGGACACTGAACTGACCAGATTTTTCGAAAAACTGCTCGAAAATTGGCAGACTGGACTACTTGAAAACCAACCAGATTCGTCAAATGCTTCCATTCAGCGTGCTTGGATTTGGGTCAGCCATAATCCAGAACAATTAAGAAGAATGTGCCACAACACGTTTTGCCTGGACACAGACAATGGAAACTAATTATATCTTTCTCACTACTGGACAATTGCTAATTGCGTCAGTCTTGATGGCTGTCAATATTGGCTTGTCGCTGATTTTAAAACTTGGGTTGGCAAAACAGTGGAGTATTGGTTCACTGAGAATGGCGGGTCAATTGCTGCTTGTCGGTTTCTTATTAGATTGGGTTTTTGCACTCAATAATACGTCTTGGATCCTTGGAGTTGCATTGTTTATGACAACAATCGCTTCCATCACTGCGGTTGGACGTACGCAAAAACGATTTTCCACGATTTATTTAAATAGTTTCATTTCAATCCTGGGGGCAGCTTTCTTTGTAGTGTTTTTTGCACTTTCTGGTATTTTACAAATTGATCCCTGGTATTCTCCCCAGTACCTTTTCCCTCTACTTGGCATGGTTTTAGGAAATACTCTAAACGGGATTTCACTGGCCCTGGAACGTTTTATGGACAGCTTGTCTGTGCGTAGGAAAGAAGTAGAAATGCTGCTCAGTCTAGGAGCAACATCCTGGGAAGCCGCGCATGACTTAATTCGAGATGCACTGCGAACAAGCATGATTCCCACGCTCAATTCGATGATGGTGATGGGAATTGTAAGTTTGCCGGGAATGATGACCGGTCAAATATTGGCTGGAGTCAGTCCAGGAGAAGCCGTACGCTACCAAATAATGATGATTTTTGTCATTGCCTCTGGAGCAGCCTTAGGTGCAACGCTAGTCGTTGTTTTGGCCTTCAGGGCATTATTCAATTCCCGCCATCAACTTTTGCTGAAGCGCCTGCGAGACCTCTCTTAAATTTGTTTATGTAAATTGATATTTAGCTCTCAGATTTGCAGATTCAAAATCTTCGGCAAGACTTCAAAAGATGCTGGCAAACAACCCGGAGACTCGCCATCAATATCCAGGATAACTTGTTCAGAACTTTCAGCCGTGAATTTTCTCACTTTTTGGTAAAATATTTCTGGTATCTGCAGATGTGTTCCTTTGTATATTTTCGGTAAATGCCACAGAAATTTTGCCACAGAAATTTCTTTCAGGATTAACAAATCGAGTAAACCGTCGTCCAGTTCCGCTTCCGGAGCAGCATACATTGCACCACCAAAAAAACGTCCGTTTGCTAATAAACCCAGCCTTGTCCGAATTTTTTCTCCCGGTCCATCGTCAATGCGGAAACTAATGTTCTGATTTGGGTGGGTGAAGACTGTTTTGATAGTGGCCCACAAAAACAGCAGCGTGCCACCAAAGAAATTGCGCAGTCGCGAGTGTTCAATACAATGATCTACAGCTCCGCTTAGTCCGAAACTCGCAATATTGTCAAAATAACGAATTTGCTGCGACTTATCTGCCGCAGTATATGTGACTTTACCAATATCAATTTTACGGACTTGAGCATCTTTCAGCTTTTCTGATGTTGCCTGCCACTTGCCGGAAATATCAAAAGAACGTTGAAAATCACAACCCGTTCCGGTCATCACAAAACTCAATCTTGCTTCAGGATTAACCGGAACATCATTTTCAATAAAACCGTTCAGCACTTCGTTCAGATGACCATCTCCACCAATCGCCACTATTCTACCTGTTCCCTCATCCAGAACCTGACGAGTCAAATGAATGGCATCGCCACGACAAGACGTCTGCTTTGTTTGAAAAGGACCAATGCTATTAATTAAAGCCGACTCAATTTGCGGCCAAATCTTTCCGGTTCGACCATTTCCTGCTCGAGGATTAACAATGACGGTGGTCTTCATTAATTTAACTCTAGAACGGTTTTTGACAAAAAACTTGCGTCAAGAGACAGAATTTTTTAGAGTAAAAGTGTGAACAACATTGAGTAAATTAAACTAAAGGAAAACTGAATGAAGATCAATTTGACAATGATCCTGTTTTTCGGAGCCGCCCTGACACTGCTGACAGCATGCAACTGGAACAGAACTGAAGAGGCCCAACAGCAAAATTATGCATCCGGACCAGATGCACCTTCTACTCTCAGCGGAACTCTAAAGCGTAATCAAGACTATTATAAAAATTCAGATGGTGACCTGCTGAATAAAATGCGCTAGGTTCAGCTATCCTTTGCCAATTTTTCAAACTGGGATCGGATTGCCTTCATCCTTTTCCGGTTGACTCCAAAGTCCCAATATCCCAGCCGAGATGCCGAACGCAGATGAATCAGTGCTTCGGATTCAACAAAATAAAACTCAACATCATCAATAAAACGAAGCCAGCGTGTAGTGAATTCGATATGCCAATAGACTGCATTTTGCGTGATAATACGTGTATCGTCCATGGACCGAATAACATGGTTGAGTATATCTTTTGTATCTTCTAAAGAGCCCGCATAGCGTATAGGCTGAATTTGATGTTTTGGATCGCTCTTTTGGCTCAAAACGCAATTCGGGCTTTCGGGACAAGCTGCGAGCAGATTGTTTTTCAGGCCCAGATTTTCTGGACGGCTTCCAGAGCATCCACTAATTCCCCACAACATAATTATTGCTCCCATCAACTTGGTTAGATATTTTAGACCATACTGAAATTTGATTGGCATTTTCAAAAATCCACCCATTTAAATAGGACAAATTAGATAAAAAGTTGCCATTCTCGCTTAATTGTCATTCACGCCCGCGCACGCGGGAATGGCAGGGGAATTTCTTCAAAGATTATCCTCAACCTGACCTTAGATCTGGATTCTTGATCAAACCCGGGATAGCAAAAGAAAAACTTTTCCTTAAAGCCCTCCTTATAGCTCAGATTTAGGTAATTAATCTAAACGCAAAGACCGATGCAGTTTTCTTTGCCACTGCTTCTGCTTGTACAAAGTTACAAATTTGCGTATTTTCCCCAGCCCCAGCCAGTACCGTTGATTTTCAAAACTGATTACCGGCAGTCCATTTTTCATTCGGCGGTGTTCCAAAAAAATAAGTTGTGCACCTTTTCACAACTGCTGAATTTTTTTAATCTATCCCCGTACCCACACAAAGCGTCCATTGTATAAGGTATCTCCATCATTCACCTACAGCTTCATTTTTTGATCGAGATTTTCTTCCTGTTCTTGGGAAGCGCCTATACTTCATCTGCCATAACTTGCGAAGAAATCAGAATCAGGGTGAGACTTAATCCAAGACCGACTAAACAGACCATTAAACGCGCAAAAAAACATGCTGAATTTTTCAATGATACAGAAGTGTTTGTTCTGTTGTTCTCAGATAGCCCAGTTTAAATTTCTAGTGTGCATTGCCAGAGCATGGAGTCTCAAGTCAAAATAGGTTAATTTGGCTGGATTCTTGTATAACACGGAGAGCAACCTGCATTTCTGATGACCGAAACAGTAATCATGAAAGTATCTCCAAAAACACCACCGGCGGCAAATAAGCACAGTTCGGAAAGGCCAAAAGCTCCTGCTGAAAAAAAAGAGGGAGATAATAAAACACAAAATTCGGTCTCAAAAAAAGAATCCCGTTCCCCCAGGAACTCAAAACTGGGTCAGAAAAATATACCGCCCAATCCTGAACTAAACAACATTCTCAGAGCAGATTCTCACGGAAGTACCATGACTATGCGCCGCTCATACGGCATGGTTGTTTCGGGTTTTGAAAATGTTGCCAAACGGGAAGAGCTCACTTCAGAAGCCTCAGAGCAATTCGGCAAAACTGTGGACTACCGCATTCGGGAATTAAACAGTGAGTCGATAAGAAAAATTAAAGAACTTCCGGAATATAAAAGTTTTGCCTTGGATGACATTAACGATTTGGGCGATGAAATTAGCGACCTGATGCAAGATCCTGAAAACTATCTCAAGGCTTTTGCCCTGCTGAAGAATCCAAAATTTGCAGGACTGATGGAATCCACGGAGAGTGTGCACCGCTCCTTTGCTAATTCAATGAAGGATAATGGGGAAGAAAAACTGCTCTTTGGAATGTTGGAAATGATCAAAGATTTAGGTGGTTTGGTGGGGTTTCAAGAATCAACTAAAATCAATCAGAATAACACTAGCGTGAATATTCGGGCCTAAGAATTGAGCAAACTCCCTCCTTAAGTCACCTCCGGTTCAGTCATAGTCTGCAAAAGTGAGGCACTGACCAGTGGCAAAACATGACCTTGTCCTGATATCTATTTCAGGTCTGATCAGGTGCAACCCTGCCTTAATTATTGCCCATTGATTCCATTGTTTTATTAACTCATAAAACGTCTCTCTAAGATTTTAAGTTCAAGGATGGTGTGCTTAAATGACAGATAAGGAGAGAGCCCCTTTCAATGATATCTTCAGCAACGCTGTCCAGCATCCATGACAACCTGACTGACTCTGGTCAAAGCTAACTTAGAACTCCTCCACCCGTCATTAAAAACAGCGCTTAGCTGTAG
>UINC01001006.1_pt1 | contig 32883 bp, 30 predicted proteins | sample 5385821 | NCBI WGS metagenome assembly UINC01 (sample SAMEA4666929, study PRJEB26691) | marine metagenome | isolation source: Pacific Ocean | place: Pacific Ocean | collected 2011-10-13 | reverse complement strand
TCGGATTCTATTCCAAAGGTCAGGGAGTTGGTTATTTGAAACCATCAGATTATGAAAGAACGGTAAATGTACTTATGGCTTCAGATTCTGACCCCGTCATAACAAAAAAGCCACGTGGCGCATGGAGCCATAAAATCTGGGATGCAATGTAATCCTATCTTATTTTTTTGTTCGGAAGCACAGCATCTTGTGGTGCTTCCGGGCTCTTTCAACTGATAAGCCTCAGCAGAGAATTTCCCGCTATATATTTAAAAGATTAAAACTCCCTTCAATTTTTGCTCTTCTAGTGTTTGGCCAGCTTTTCATATAAAGTTAATTGCCGTTTTTTAATTTTTAATATCATTCCTACTCATTCCAGTTCAACTGGCAACTTTTTGAATTATCATGCAACATAGCAATCAAAAAGTTAAACCATTTCAAGCTTATAAAATTTTTTGTAACAAGAACATTTTATGAAAACCAAAATAGAAATTACGCGGGATTGGCTTCCGCGTTACACTGGAACAGCAATTGGTGAATTTGGTGAATATATTTTACTGACGAATTTCAGTAATTATGTAACCAAGTTTGCAAATCGTTTCAATTGTGAAATCAAGGGGATTGGCTGCCCAATGCAGACTACCACAAATGACAATGGACTGAGCATAATAAATTTTGGTATCGGCTCCGCAAATGCAGCAACCATCATGGATCTGCTGACAGCCTGTGATCCCAAAGGAGTTTTGTTTCTAGGCAAGTGCGGTGGGTTGAAGCGAACTGCGGAAATTGGACGCTTTATCTTGCCTATTGCAGCAATCCGCGGAGAAGGAACCAGCAGTGATTATCTGCCTCCGGAAGTTCCAGCTTTACCATCATTTAAGCTACACAAATTTGTCTCTGATACACTACTCGATTATGGCCAGGAATATCGAACCGGAGTTATTTATACCACAAATCGTCGTGTCTGGGAATGGGACAATAAATTCCGGAAGCGGCTGATCAATCTTTCTGCCATTGGCATTGACATGGAAACCGCAACACTATTTATTGTGGGTCATGCAAATAAAATTTCCCGTGGTGCAATTCTTCTTGTTTCAGATATGCCCCTGATGCCTGAAGGGGTAAAAACTCAGGAAATGGACAAAAAAGTTACTGCAAAATATGTGGATATGCACCTGGAAATGGGAATCCAGGCCATGACGGATATTGAAGAAAAAGGAGAGGAAATTAAGCACTTCGGTTATTAACAGTTCAGTGTATGAAAATTGTGAGGGAAACAATGATTACTGAAAATCCAGCAAAAAATATTCGCCCTCCTGCGGTGGCTTCCATGTTCTATCCGGGAGGTACTGCAGAACTCAGGGATACAGTGCAAAATTATTTGCAAAGTTCCTGCGCAGAAGAAAACGTTTTTCAGTTGAAAAAGGGTGAAACCTCTGAATTACGTGCGCTGATTGTTCCTCATGCCGGTTATATTTATTCTGGGAAAGTAGCGGCTTCAGCATTTAGACTTCTGCAGGAAATACCTAAACGTTTTAAGCGGGTTTTACTTTTAGGTCCGGCGCATCGTGTCTGGATCCAGGGTGCGGCTTTTCCGGGGGCAGATTACTTTGATACTCCGCTTGGTGAGATTGCTCTGGATAAAGTGCTGATGGAAAAATTGTTGGGAGATTATTCCTGGATTTCTGTCAACGATGAGGCACATGCCGAAGAACATTGCCTAGAAGTGCAACTGCCTTTTTTACAAGAAACTCTCTGCAAATTTGAATTGTTACCGCTGGTTGTAGGGGAAACGAAATCTGAAGAGCTTGCGGAATTGATTCAACAACTTAGTAAAGACGAGGAAACGCTGATCGTGATCAGTACGGACCTCAGTCATTTCCATGATTATCAAACAGCGCAGGAAATCGATGCACGCACGGCAAATGCAATTGAATTATTGGAACCTGAACAGCTTTCAGCAGAAGATGCTTGTGGAGCCTATCCGCTAAGGGGAGCTTTAGTGGCCGCTTCCCAAAATAATTGGCAAGTTCATCGACTTGGCCTCTGTAATTCCGGAGATACTGCAGGAGATCGCGGACGCGTTGTTGGCTATGGTGCGTGGGCGCTGTCTGCTTGAAATGGATTTACAAACATACCGGAAGCCTCTTTGCACCCCAGTCACCATGCTGTTTTTCAAAAAATCCGGAACATTCCGCTCCGCAGGAAATACAGTGTCCTTCTTCATTCAGATTCCAATCGCTTAATTCATACCAGTCCCTGCCGATTAATAACTCTCTGCACTGATGGCAATATGTACTTGATCCGGGTTTATCATGAACATTTCCGAGGTAGACATAACGAACTCCATTGCTCAGTGCAATTTCCCTGGCCTGCCGTAAAGTGGAGTGCGGAGTGTTTGCCTTGTCACGCATTTTCCAGTCAGGATGAAAGGCGGAAAAGTGCAGAGGAACATCCGGACCTAAATGCTCAACTATCCATTCTGTCATTGCCTGCAGTTCTTGTGGAGAATCGTTTTCTCCCGGAATTAGTAGCGTAGTCAATTCAAACCAAACTTCAGTTTCATGCTTTAAATATTCCAGTGTTTCCAAAACAGCAGCAAGTTCTCCTCCGCAAATCTTTTTGTAAAACTTTTCACTGAAAGCCTTGAGATCAACATTTGCTGCATCCATGTTTTGGAAAAATTCAGCACGTGCTTCAGAAAGGACATAGCCCGCTGTGACTGCTATTGGACGGATATCCAACTCTAAGCAAGCCTGTGCAACATCAACGGCATATTCAAGAAAAATCACAGGATCATTGTACGTGAAGGCTACACTGCGGCAGCCATTCGCTTTTGCCGCATTGGCAATCATTTCCGGAGAAGCTGTTTCGGTGAGTCGGTCAAATTCACGCGACTTGCTGATGTCCCAATTCTGACAAAATTTGCAGGTGAGATTGCAGCCAGCGGTGCCAAACGAAAGAATCGGTGTTCCCGGAAGGAAGTGATTCAGAGGTTTTTTTTCAATCGGATCAATGCAAAATCCGCTGGAGCGCCCATAGGTCGTCAGCACAATTTGGTCTACTTCTGCCTGGCGCACAAAACAAAGTCCTCGCTGCCCATCGTGTAATTTACATTGTCGCGGGCATACGTCACACTGCATCCGGCCGTCATTAAGTTTTTGCCAGTATCGTCCAGGATAATCCATCTTGTTCCCCCTCAAGTGGTTGTATTTGAGTATAACATAAATCTTGCTTAAATTTTACTCATGGACGTAATGAGATCGTATTGCTTAGGGAATTGACAAACCCAGGTGGAGTTATATCGGTACTGCTAGAAACTTTTCCACTTTCCACTTTTCACTTTATGCCTGTCCCTTTATTATTTTAGAGCATGGCCGGAAGCGAGTTAAAATGACATGTAGTGTGGAACTACGCTCATATACAGGCGGGGTAAAGTACCCGTCATTATTTTAGCAATTGACATGCAAGATCAGAAAAAAAATCAGGCAGTAGCCATCGTTGGGGCAGGATTAGCAGGATCAGAAGCGGCATGGCAATTGGCTAATCGGGGTCATGAGGTGCGCCTGTTTGAAATGCGTCCTGTTCGCATGACCGCAGCCCACAAAACTGGTGAATGCGCTGAACTGGTTTGCAGCAATTCCTTCAAAAGCCGTTCAGTAGAAAATGCGCATGGTTTGCTCAAAGCAGAAATGGCTTTGTATAAATCCATGATTTTGGAGACTGGGGAGCGATTTTCTGTGCCTGCAGGGCAAGCATTGGCAATTGACAGAGAGGCCTTTGCCGAATCTGTGAGTGCACAATTGAAGGCACATCCGCTGATCAGTTTTTGCAATGAAGAAGTTACTGATGTAGAAAAACTGATAGGCTCTCATTCTCATGTTATTTTTGCAACAGGCCCGCTAACTTCTGATATCCTTGCCACTTCTCTCCAGGAAATTCTGGGCACACAATATTTGTCATTTTATGACGCGATTGCTCCAGTCGTCACTGCAGAATCAATCAATATGAACATTGCTTTCCGAGCTTCTCGTTATGGAAAGGGTGATGCAGATTATATCAACTGTCCCATGCAGCGTGAGCAATATGAGGATTTTATTGAAGCAGTTTTGAATGCTGAAAAAGTTGAGTTACATCAGTTTGAGGACATCCGTCCTTTTGAAGGTTGTCTGCCGATTGAAGTAATGGTTGAACGCGGAGAAGAAACTTTACGCTTCGGACCGATGAAGCCTGTCGGTCTGGAACATCCTGAAACCGGCCAACGTTTCCACGCGGTTGTCCAGCTTCGACAGGAAAATGCGCTTGGTAGTCTTTTTAATCTGGTCGGTTTTCAGACAAAAATGACATGGTCGGCTCAGAAAGAGGTTCTGGCCATGATTCCCGGACTAGAAAATGCAGAATTTGTCAGGCTGGGTTCTGTCCACCGCAACACATTTATAAACAGTCCTGCTCTGCTAAATCCGCAATTGAACCTGAAATCCCTCCCCAACATTTTTTTTGCAGGACAAATAACAGGTGTTGAAGGTTATATGGAATCCACTGCGATGGGTATTGTAGCTGCACGGCAAGTTGCTGCAAGTTTGGAGGATCGAGAAGAAAATGTGCCTTCTACGGAGACAATGATTGGTGCATTGATCCACTACATTACAGAATCGGATTTTTCCTCCTTTCAGCCGATGAACGCAAATTTTGGTTTACTTGATCCTCCAGAAAAAAAGATGAGCAAATCAGAGAGAAAAGCATGGTATGCTGAACGTGCTCTGAAAAAAACCGCGGATTATGCTAATCGAGTGCAAAAGTAAACAGTTTTGTTTTTCTTTAATTTGTGGCTGAAACATTAAATTCATGAAGTAGAAATGTTTGATAAAATTCTGATTGCCAATCGTGGTGAAATTGCCTGTAGGATTATCCGGACCTGCCGCAATATGGGGATTCGCACAGTTGCCGTTTACTCTGCTGCAGATGACAGTTCGCTCCATGTTCAACTTGCGGATGAAGCCTGTCAAATCGGAGAAGCTCCACCTGCTGAATCATATTTGCAGATTGAAAAATTGCTTAATGCTGCCAAAAAATACGGGGCTCAGGCAATTCATCCAGGCTATGGTTTTTTAGCAGAAAATGCAGAATTTGCCCACCAATGTGCTCAATCCGGAATAGTTTTTATTGGCCCGTCAGTGGCAACAATCGAGCAAATGGGTGCCAAAGATCAGGCCAAAAGTTTGATGGAAAACGCCGGAGTTCCGGTTGTTCCTGGATACATCGGTGATGAACAAGGTCCGGAAACTCTGTACTCAGAAGCGGAAAAAGTAGGCTATCCATTAATGATAAAAGCTGTACTCGGCGGTGGCGGTAAAGGTATGCGGGTGGTGCAGAAAAAAGAAGATTTCTCTGTTGCTTTGGAATCTGCACGGAACGAAGCCCGGAAGGCATTTGCAGATGAACGAGTTTTGTTGGAGTGCTTAGTCAGTAGTCCGCGGCATATAGAATTTCAGATATTTGGAGATCAGTATGGTAATGTAATTCACCTTTATGATCGCGATTGTTCTCTGCAGCGCCGGCACCAAAAAATCATTGAAGAATCTCCTTCGCCTTTTCTTGATCAAAATCTGCGGATGCAAATGGCAGCCACAGCCGTAGCAGCAGCAAAAGCTGTTAAATACATGGGCGCCGGTACAGTCGAGTTTATTGTTGGAGACGATCGGGAATTTTTCTTCATGGAAATGAACACCCGCCTGCAAGTGGAACATCCAGTAACAGAACTGATAACCGGACTTGATCTGGTCGAGTGGCAACTACGGATTGCGGCAGGAGAGAAACTACATTTAACACAGGATGAAGTAAGACAAACCGGTCATGCAATTGAAGCTAGAATTTATGCAGAAAATCCTGAAAGCGGCTTTTTACCCAGTATTGGTACCTTGCATCGCTTAGCTTTTCCGGACCTTTTTCAAAAAAATCATAAAGTCAAAGACGGCACCAGCCAGCCATTGTCATCTATCAGAATCGATACAGGAGTTGAAGAAGGTGGAGAAATCAGCATTCACTATGATCCGATGATTGCAAAATTGATTGTACATTCAGATTCACGTAAACATGCTATTGATGCAATGAAATCTGCACTTGCTCAATCAGGTGTTCTCGGGATTGTGACCAATCTTGGGTTTTTGCAGACCATTATACAACATTCGGATTTTGACGCATGTAAGATAGACACGCTTTTTGTTGATTCAAACTTAGAATCTCTGCTTTCTGAAAATAAAGTTTCAGCTGATTGGGTTTTTTGGGGAGCTGCTATTTCCTGTTTGCTAGAGGATTTTGAACAGGCAGCATTGAAAGCACAAAAATCTATGGAACCATGCTCTCCATGGAACAGTCTGGACAATTGGCGGGCTGGAATTCAGCAACCTCATAGAATCCTGTTGCGAGATGTTCAGGGCAGAGACAAAGAAGTTATGATAATTAAAGAAAAAAATGTTTATCGGATCATAAGTTTAACAGAGGAGATATCCGTTTCGGTCTCTGTCCACGGAGATTTGCTGGATCTAAGTTGGAATAGTGCAGGTTTGGAAGAGTTTGGACATCATTTGCTGGTCCTTCATCATGAATCACAAATATTGGCAGTTCATGCACAGGGCCGGGCTTTATTCACCCGACTTGATCCATTAGCTTTTGAACAAAGTGAAGAAAAGGATGATTTTCGACTTTCTGCACCCATGCCCGGAAACGTAATCCGCGTTCTTGTGGAATCCGGAGAAAAAGTTAGTTCCGGGCAGCCATTGTTAGTGATGGAGGCAATGAAAATGGAACACACAATTGTGGCTCCTGCAGATGGGATTGTAGAAAAAGTACTTTTTCAAGATGGAGATTTAGTATATAAAGATGCAGAGTTGGTTAAGTTATCTATACTCGCGTAATAAAATAATATTACTTATCCTGCAAATAATAAAAATAAATTTAAGAAGATCAAATAGCGGAGAAAAAATTATCAATCCTTGAGCGTTATCTTATAGCATGGGTCTTGGTCTGCATAGCGGGAGGGATTTTTTTGGTGAAAGTAGTACCAAATGCGGCAACAGTGCTTAATGATTTTTCGATTTATCAAGTATCTATTCTTATTGCAGTTTGTTTGTTACTAATGATGTATCCCATTGTGGTTAAAATTGATTTTTCACAGGTTATAAAATCAGCCAAAACGCCAAATCTGAACTGTTTTTACACAACTAATTATTGATAGGTTTGAGTTTATGCGAAAAGTTTACACCTCTTCGGATTTGAACTTAGTACAATATGCAAGAAGTGTCCTTGAAGGCCACAAAATTGAAAGCGTGATCCTGAGAGAACAACTGGCAGGTGTGGTGGGTGGAATTGCACCTCTTGATGCATGGACTGAACTATGGGTGCATGATGCAGCGCGCATAGATGAAGCAAGACAATTAATTGAGTCTGCTATGAAAAAAACAGAAACACAGCAGCAACCATGGCATTGCCCAGGTTGTGGTGAAAATATTGAAGCGCAGTTTACACAGTGCTGGAAGTGTGAAACAGAGCGTAAGTACTAACATTGTTAGTAAGTCTGTTATTCTGTTTTTGTCTAAGCAGCACTTTGAAAGCGGTTTGACTATTGCATAATTATTAAGGGTCAGAGTAAAATTAACCAGAAAATAATCACTTCAGGAAGAGATGGCACGTCTGCAAAGAGCGGCACCAATTGGTGTCCCTGTGCATTTATTACAAAGAGGAAACAATCGACAGAAATGTTTTAACTTTAATGGAGACTATGCAGCATATTTGTGGTGGCTCAGGGAGTACTCTGAAAAATATCAGGTTGAAGTACACGCTTGGGCACTAATGAATAATCATATTCATTTGTTATGTACTCCTCAGCTAGAAGGGGGATTAAGCCGCATGATTCAATCTATAGGGAGGCAATATGTGCGTTATTTTAATCAGCAGAACCATCGAACAGGTACTCTTTGGGAAGGCCGCTACAAATCGTGTTTGGTCCAGCCGGAGCGCTATCTTCTTGAAGTATCTCGCTATATTGAGCTGAATCCAGTACGTATGGAGTTAGCTGGTAAACCCAATGAGTATGAATGGTCCAGTTACCAGATTAACGCTTTTGGCAAGCCTTCTGCGCTTTGCAGACCCCATGCTGAATATTTGAAGCTGGGGGAATCAAAAGAGGAGCGGATAGAAAAATATCGTGTAATGTCTGAAAGAAGTTCCGACGATTATTTGCTTAAAGTAATCAGAGACAGCATAAATAAAGGATTGGCCATTGGAGATGAGAGTTTCAAGACAGAGGTTGAAAAAATGACAGGCCGCAGAGTCAGATCATTGAGAAGCGGGAGGCCTCTCGGTTGGCGTAAACAAAAATAATGTTTAAAAACGATTACAGAATATATGTATTTCAAAGTTCTTAAGAAATGAAAAAATATCCAAATAAACCAAAACTGTCTATTATTTTGCCACCTGTTTGGTGGAATTGCTTTGTCCAAAGGCCGGCATGGCAGGGATCAAACTTACCACCTTTATTGAGTTTTAAGATCATTCTTTGCATTCCAGACTAGCACGGGTGTATGGTCCGAATTCTTCTTCCTGCAAAACTTTAAAATCACCGAAACAGTGCTTAATTGCACGTTCCTGCAACTGATCTCGTACTCCTGTTTTGAAAAAAATGTATTGTGGCTCGGTGCTGCAGCTTGAAAGTAACAGCAGATAAAACAGGGTTACCCAGAGGAACATTATTTTGAACATCCTCAGCTTATGTGGCATTTCAGTTTTTTTGGCTCAGTTGCATGAACAGGATAACACTGCGCCAATCCACTACTTTTCCTGCAACTTCACTCCGGAAAGTATCCCGCAATTCATTAAGCTGTTCCGGAGTAAAATGTGTTGATAAGTGCTGAACATAGCTGGAATGGGGACTGTCTGGCTGAGCGGGAAACCACTGTTCTATTTGTTTTGTTGGAATCACTGTTGGAGTGCTGAACTCTTTTACTTGCCAGCGTCTGATGTTCCAATTAGCAGATTCCAGTTCTTCACGCAGTGTGGATGGAGTCCAGTTGCTGCGTGTAATTGCAGAATCGTGGTAAATTTCTTCTTCCGCAGTCTTCAAAGTTCTAAGAAATTCATAATCAATCAATTCTTTTGGAATCAAATCTGAAAGACGTTGACATAATGCAGGAACGGTTTCTCCAAAAACGAAAAAACCTTCCGGCAAAATCCACGATTTCAGTATTTCAAGAAAGGCAGCTTTGTCGACGTGTTTTTGCAGGACATTGCGGCCGACAATTCGCTCAAAGAGTAAATCAGTAATCTCAAAAGGCTCTGGATTTCCGGAGCTTCCCACAGCAATTTTCGGCATTATTCCGGAGGCAGGTTTATTGAACAAACCGCTAAGTAGTTGTTTCTCTTCTGTAGTTTCAACAAGCGCATGAACATTCTCCTCAGAAATACGACGAAGAAATTCACCGAGCAGCAAACCATCTCCTGCATTGAGCACCAGTGCCAAAGTATTGCGTGAAAGTTCTGACCATTCTGCCAAACGATCACGTAACTCATTTAGCAATTCTCCGGAACTGCCAAGCGTTCTGGCTTCCCAATAATTTGAGCCTCCGTATTGTTCTGATGCAGATTGCGAAAAATATGCTGCCAGTTGAGCTTCCCTATGCCTAGCCACAGTTTCCTGAATGGATGCTTCAAAACCTTGTTCTGAAGGCTGATAAAAAATCCGGCCCTGCAAAACATCTGGAAGATATTGCTGAGCTATCCAATGATCACGGTAGGCATGCGGATAAAGATAGCCTTCTCCGTGTCCAAATGCCTTGCCGTCTCGATTTGCATCTTTGAGTGCGTCAGGCACTTCATCTGTCTGTTCTTTGCGTACAACAGAAATTGCATCAAAAAATGCAAAAGCAGAATTGCTTTTTGGGGCAGTGCTTAAATACAAACAGGCTTCAGCCAAGTGATAGCGGCCTTCCGGCATCCCAACATAATCAAAAGCTTGTGCCGCAGCTGAAACCACACACAAAGCATGCGGATCAGCCATCCCAACATCTTCACCAGCAAAAATGAGCATTCGCCGAAAAATAAAACGCGGATCTTCACCTGCTTCCACCATTTTTGCCATCCAGAAAAGTGCTGCATCCGGATCAGAGCCTCGCATCGATTTTATAAAAGCGGAAATGGTATCAAAATGCGCGTCTCCGTCTTTGTCATAAAGCACGGCTCGCTGCTGAATTGATTCTTCTGCAACTTCCAATGTTATTCGAAGAACGTCCTCTGAGTCAGCTTCACTTGTTAAAACTGCCAGTTCCAGTGCATTCAAGGCCGCTCTTGCATCACCTCCAGCCACATGTGCCAAATGACGGCGAGCCTCAGGTGCCAATACTACTTTTTTGTCTCCAAATCCCCGCTCCGAATCTGTCAGTGCCTGGTCGATGATTTTTTCCACTTCAGAAGATTCCAGTGACTGAAGTTGAAAAATTCGGGAGCGGCTAACTAAGGCTTTGTTGACTTCAAAATATGGATTTTCAGTTGTTGCGCCAATCAAAATTACAGTACCATTTTCAACATGCGGCAGGAGCCCATCCTGCTGTGCTTTGTTGAAACGATGCACCTCGTCCACAAACAACACAGCACGCCGCTGTTGTTCGGTACGAACTTTTCTTGCTGTTTCGATGCAGTTGCGAATATCAGCAATTCCTGCCAAAACTGCATTGATTGAAAGAAATTCTGCTTGAGTTGTATTTGCAATAATTCTGGCGAGCGTTGTTTTTCCTGTTCCAGGCGGTCCATAAAAAATCAAGCTCGACAATTGATCAGCCTGGATAGCACGGCGCAAAAGGCGTCCGGGAGCCAAAATATGACTTTGTCCGACAAATTCGTCAATTACCCGTGGACGCATCCGGTCTGCTAACGGAGCTTCTTTGCAGATTTGTTTTTCGTGTGTGTGCTCAAATAAATTCACTTGATCAGCTTCTTATTTTAGAAATGGATGGAACTTTTCCTACTGAGTTTATATAGTGTGTGGTACATCTCAAGCTGCCATTGAAAAAGAAAGATTATCTATCAATATTGTCTGCAAACGGATACTTCTAAAATATGCCTTCAGGTTCTACAACTCAAGCACGGATTCGTGAACTCAGTACCCTAATTCATAAGTACAATTTATCGTATTATTGTGGAAATGGTACTGAAACAAGAGGAATCAGCACTGACGATGAAACTTACGATGCACTGGTCTATGAGTTGAAAGCACTGGAAAATCAGTACCCTGAGTGGATGCTGGAAGATTCTCCCACTCTGCAAATAAAAAGTAAACCAAACTTTGCTTTTCCCAGTAGAAAGCATCTGATCCCGATGCTTAGTTTAGGAAATGTATATTCATTGGATGAGCTGGAGAATTGGGATGCAGGCGTAAAAAAACTGCTCGGAGGACAAAAGCCGGAATACGTTTGTGAGTTAAAAATTGATGGAGTGGCCGTTTCTGCAATTTACAGAAGCGGAACTCTCAGTGCCGGTGTTACCCGAGGGGATGGCAGTGAGGGTGAGGAAATAACACCAAATATCAAAACAATCAACTGCCTGCCTTTAAAGCTAAACGATGAACGTGATTTGGAGGTGCGGGGGGAAGTTTATTTGCCACGGAAAAATTTTGAAGCTCTTAATCAGCAGCGCGTCAATGACGGCGAACCGCCTTTCAAAAATCCACGAAATGCCGCCGCTGGTTCTTTACGGCTGCTGGATAGTACGGAAACCCGCCGCCGTCAGTTAGCTGCTTTTATCTACACGATTGCAGAGGGTGCACCTCAGGAAACCCATGCGGGCAATTTGGAATTTCTGCGTCAACAGGAATTTCCAGTCAATCCGGAAACAAAAAAAGTTGGTTCTATCGAAGAGGTGATGGAATATTGCCGCAGCTGGGAAGAACGTAAAGAGGAACTGCCTTACGATATTGACGGCATTGTGCTTAAAGTTAACGCTCTCAAACAGCAGAGGCAGCTCGGCTTTACCTCAAAATCACCACGCTGGGCTACAGCATTTAAATTTACTGCGGAACAAGCTGTGTCCGTGCTGCGGGAAGTGGAAATCGGTGTGGGGCGCACAGGGAATTTAACTCCGGTGGCAATTCTTGATCCGGTGGAACTGAACGGAACCATAGTAGCGCGTGCAACCCTGCACAACTATGATCAGGTGAAACGTTTCAACTTGCATCTAGGGGACCATGTAACCCTGGAAAAGGGTGGTGAAATTATTCCAAAAATTGTAGCAGTCGATCCTACTTTGCGTCCCACAGATGCACAAAAAATCGAGCCTCCTCAGATTTGTCCTTCCTGCGGAACATTGGCAATTCGACCTGAGGGTGAGGTCGAATGGCGCTGTTCTAATCCGGAATGTCCGGCACAGCAAAAGGAGCAAATTTTACATTTTGTTTCACGCCGGGCAATGGATATTGACACAATTGGACCGGTTCTGATTGAACAGCTGATGAGCAAAAATCTGCTGCAAAATGCCGCTGACCTTTATTTACTGCGCCATGAAGACTTGTCCAGACTCGAGCGCATGGGTGAAAAATCTGCGGAAAACGTGCTGTCAGGCATAGAAAAATCTAAACATTGTGAATTGGGGCAATTCGTTCATGCACTTGGAATTGCAAATGTTGGAGAAAAAACAGCTCGCATCTTAGCCCAGCATTTTGGTACGCTCAAAAGATTGATGTCAGGTACAGCGGAAGAGCTGGTGAAGATTGAGGAAGTTGGCCCTGTGATTGCGGAAAGTGTTTTTGACTTTTTCCAGAATTCGGAACAGCGTCAGCGAATTGCCGATTTTCTGGAGCGCGGTGTTTCTCCTGCAGAAGAAGAAATTCAGGAAATTGCAGTCACTCCATTTACCGGTAAGATTGTAGTCTTGACCGGAACACTTTCTGAGCCCAGGGATGTCTGGAAAAAACGGCTGATCCAGGCTGGGGCAGACGTCACCGTCAGTGTTTCCAAAAAAACTGACTTTGTCCTTGCCGGAGAAAATGCCGGTTCAAAGTTGGAAAAAGCTGAAAATCTGGGGGTCTCCATCATTGACGAAATCATGGCGCTAAATTTACTGGAAAATTTCAGCTGACTTCTCATGTTTGATGAAAACTAAAAACATAAAAATGATAATAGAAAACAGATAACTGACCATGAAAGGTGTTATTTTAGCAGCAGGCTATGCGACCCGTTTTTTACCTGCATCAAAAACAATTCCTAAAGAAATGTTCCCGCTGATTGATCGTCCGGCCATTGATTTCATTGTGCAGGAAATGGTTGATTCCGGAATTAACGACATTTTACTGGTTTCGTCACGTAGGAAAAAAGTCATGGAGGATTACTTTGATCGAGAGGTTGAGTTGTCTTCCGCATTTTCACAGTCCAACGAAATCGAAAAACTGGAAGTAATAAAACCGATTGAGGCCAATATTTTCACTTTGCGACAACAGCATATGATGGGCACGGGGAATGCCTTGATGCTGGTTGAACCTTTCGTGGACAATCAACCTTTTGTGGTGGCCTACCCGGATGATATTGTGCTGGGTGAAAAACCGCTTTCCAGGCAATTGATCGAAACTTGGGAAAAAACCGGCAACACGGTTTTGGCTGTCAAAGAATTAGAGGAAGATCAATTATATCGCTATGGAGTGATTGAACCGGCTGATTCTGGAAAAATAATGAATGTTAGAAAAATGGTGGAAAAACCAGATCAAGGTGCTGCTCCCAGCCGTTTTGTTTCGTATGGACGTTATCTCTACACACCGGATCTTTTTGAAGCACTGCGAAACAGCGACAGAAGTCACTCTGGCCGGAGCGAATTCACTCAAACGGAAGCAATCAATTATTTGGCTGCAGAGGGGAATGTGTCTGCAGTGCAGTTTGAAGGAACGCGTTATGATTTGGGAGAACCGCTGGGTTTTCTGACTTCTGCTTTGCAAATCGGTTTGCAGCGTCCGGAATACAAGGAATCCTTGCTTGATGAAATACGTAGACTCCTCGAATTGCATGACAGTCCTGACAATGAAAACAGCGGCTAAATTCATCTTCCTGATTGTCCTGTTCCCTGCTTTCATCTCTTCAGTTTCCGGAAGTGAGCAGTGTGGAAGCTGCCACACTGAAACCACAAAATTCACATAGTTTCATAATCCGCTGGAAATCGGTTGCACTTCCTGCAATGCAGGTAATGCATCCAAATAAACAAAGGACAAAGCACATCAAAACCTGGAATCATATCCAGGAAGAATGGAGACTGTCGAAAAATCATGCGGACAATCCGGATGCCATCAAAACCTGATTCCGATTGTGAGTAATTCACTGATGAACACAGTAGACGGAATGCAGATTATAAATAAACTTCTTAGCATTTTGAAAAAAATAAGAAAAATCTAAGCGAATCTAGCTGTTTTTAGCAGCTATGACAATAAACATGAAACCGGACAATGATGAAAAAAACTGAGCTGATTTTGATTCGCCATGGTGAAACTGAGTGGAACTCACAGCTTCGCATGCAGGGGCATTCCAACAGTAATCTTTCTGCAGTGGGGCAAGCACAGATTCGGGCATTGGGGCAGTGGATGAAAAATGTGCCTTTCGACCATATTTACAGCAGCGATTCTCTGCGTGCCCGGCAAACAGCTGAGGCAATCACACAGTTTTCAGGACATACGCTGCAGTTTGATCAGCGTCTCCGTGAGAAAAATCTTGGCATTTTTGAGGGCTTAACAACTGAAGAAGCTAGGGAGCGTCATCCTGAAGTTTTCCGTCTTTTCAAAACAGCAGGCTCGCAATATGTTATTGATGAAGGTGAAAGTACACAGCAGCTTCTGGATCGCGCATTGGAAGCAATAGAAGTAATTCGTCATCGGCATCATCAGAAGCGTGTCTTGCTAGTTACACATGGAGGTGTGGTACGGGTTCTGATGAAGCGTACTCTGGGGCTTGAAATTGATGCCCCTACACGTTTTTTGATACAAAATACAGGACTGTTCCGTTTGGTCTGGGAAGACAAATGGATGGTTGCACAAATGGGCGGAGTTTCACATTTGGAATAGATGAAAGAATTGGTTTTGTATGGCCGGCATGTAATCCGGCCCTACAGGGCAACTTTGAAGCCTTTACTGGTTCGACCGATAAGCATTCCGGCCCTGGCGCTCAACTTTGGAGTCTTAATTGGTTTGACCGGCATATAAATACATGTTCGACCGGATTTTCTGGCAGGAAATTCGTGGATATGGTATTTTCTGGAAAGTAACCAGGCGCTGCCTTACTGTTTTTACCCTTTAACCTTGAATCATAATTTTTGAATCTACTAAAAATACTCAGCAAAAGTAGGCCTGAACGTTTGATTTGGGAATGTGAAAATTCTGGAGTAACGGTCCAAGTTTGGGATAAACAGGATCGCCGTGAGTTACGTTTTGGCAATCATATCATGCAGAGTGTTATTTCCAGAGCCCATCCTGATCAGCTGGTATTGCCCTACACTCGTTTCATGCTGCTTGGGCTTCTCTTCTGTCCGAAACCCAAGTCAGTTCTGCATATCGGGCTCGGCGGTGGCTGTGTTGCTCGTTGGCTACACTGTGAGTTTCCGAAAATTCAGCAAACTGTCATCGAACTAAATTCTGCAGTAATCGATGCGGCCCAACGCTTTTTTGAGTTACCGCTAGATAAACGTTTGAAGGTGTTGCAGGCAGACGCAACGAATATTATTCCAACTATGACAGAGAAATTCGAACTCATATTTTTGGATGCTTTTAGTGATTTTGGACCCCCGGAAGGGGTGATCAACATCGAGTTTTTAGAAAACCTGCGAGGATGCCTGGATTCTGAGGGCTGGCTTGTCGGAAATGTCTGGACAATTACAGGAGATTTTATGGAACAGTGCGAGCATTGGAAATCAATATTTACTCAAGTTCTGCAAGCACGCGCTAATCACAAAGGTAACGTGATACTTTTTGGAAGCCAAACTTCAAAATTTTCAGATCTGCAAAAACTTGACGGAATATCAAAATTGCTGCTAAAGCATCATCGAATTGACTTCCACAAAATGTTCAGGGAATTGCAGCCCGTTTTATAAGCTATTTTTAGACGTTTTTCACAATGCTGGATGCTGATGAATGAAAGGTCGGAATGCTAACTGGAATTCCTATGTATATGTGATACAGCCATTTTGTACAGATACACTTGAATCCCAAAATTATTGGCAGGCAGAAGTGGATTTTGTTTTTAACCTATTCTATTCAAAAAGGTGGGTTTGGGTGATCAGAAAATAGGATCAGCTTAAGCAGCAGCAATTTATGAGCTGTAGATTTGTTTATAAAGTTTGTAGCTCCGATAAACCCGCTTGACGTATTTTCTAGTTTCTTTGAATGGAATTTGTTCGACAAAGTCATCCAGCGATTTCCCATTCCAGCGGTTGATCCATTTGCTCATATTTTCAGGTCCGGCATTATAACTGCCCGCAGTGTAAATCAGTTCAGACTTGAATTTGTTGGCAAGCCTTCCCAGATAAAATGTACCAAGTTTTGTATTCATTTCCGGATCAAATATTTCTTCTCTTTCTTTTAGTTTAATTTTCTTTCTTTTGGCAATATCTTTTGCTGTTGACGGCAGCAACTGCATTAAGCCGATGGCTTTGGATGAAGACAAGGCCTGCGGATCAAAGTGGCTTTCCTCGCGCATAATTGCCAGAGCAAAATATGGATCAATTCCTGCTTGGTTTGCATAGCTCTTCAGTTGGGACCAGTAAGGTCTCGGGTAAGCCAATTCCCAGAGTGGATATTCTCCAACTTCAAGCGAAATCATGTGCGGCAGATAATAATTGGCAACAATCCTGAGCAATGCATGGTGCTCACCTCTACGATGAAGCATATGGCTCACATGCCAGTTCCTCGTGCTGTTTTTATAACGTCCCAATCCGGCAAATAATTCTCTGAGTGCTTGTTCTGGTTCAGCGATATCAAAGAGAAACTCAGTTCTCTGCAGTAATTCTTTGGTTTTTTCGCTGATGGGCTCAGTTGGTTCGGCGTACAGTTTAGCTTTGCGGGATTTGACCACTGACAAAATGCTTTCTGGGATATTTTCTGCAGACATCAGGCGCATGCCGTAATACGTGTTTGGCTGGCGGAGAATCAGCTTTTTGAAGCTTTTATCAGCAAGGTCTGTCCTGCCGGTTGCCTGCTGTAATTTGCCCTGCCAGTATAGCAGCTTAGCTTTCATTTCAGAATTGTAAATTCTTGTTTTAAGTCCTCGTTTCAGGAATGTCAGGGCTTTATCAGTATTTTTTTGCTGCAGGTGTGACCAGGCTAGCTGCCATGCGGATTTTGCAGCCAGGTTATGTTTGGGAAAATGACTAAGCAGGCGCTGCCACCAAAATTGTGATTTTTCAATTTCTGAATCCAGCATGTAGCGTGTGGCAAATGTGTCAAATAATATTGGCAGGCGCTCGGCTTTCGCATTATGTCTTTCAAGTTTATAGATGATACTTCGGCCAGCTGCTATGTTTTTACGTTTGATATAGGAACGTGCAGTCCAGTAAAGCTGAGATTCTTTCGAAAGAGCCCATTTTTTTGAAAGCGTACCCTGTTTATGAAGTTTTATAATCCGGGCATAATATGTTTCTGCAAAGAGAGCTTTTAAATAGGCTTCCCCAAGTTTTTTCAGCACCTTCCTGCTTTGCCATTTTCTCAGTTGCGGGAGGTGTTTTATCAGGTATTTGTTAAGACCTAGTCCGGACAGGATCCGGACACGTTTGTGGACTTCTGCCGGAGTCATTATTTTGAAGTCAGAGGCTGTTAGCATTTTGTGTGATTGGCGGGCGGTTTTTTCATCATCGGGAAACTGCCAGCCCAAAACACGATATTTATGTTCAAGTTTTACTCCCTTTAGTTTTGCTCCACGGAGATAGAGTGCATGTATTTCGTAATCCGTGAGGAACAATTTGTAGTGTTTCCTGGTTTCATGCAACAGGGGGAAAATTAAGCGAACCTCATCATCTGTGCGGAATTCACTCTTTAAATTTTCACGAAGCGGCCGGATGTAAAATTTCATTTTCGGATGCAGAAGCAATTTGCGGATGCTGGTAATTGCTTCCCGGAGTTTATCAGACTGAAGTAAAACGCGGATTTTTTGATAAATCCAAGCATCACTCACTTCTGATTCAGCAGTTTGTTTGAGACTATTTAGTGCGGCATTGTAATTACCAAGCTGCAGCTGACATTTGGCATTCAATATTCTTGAACGGCTCCACATGCCGTTGTTTGCCCAATCTTTTGGTTTAGAGATGGGTTCCAGCTGGCGAATGAGCACCTTACAGTCCCCATTTTCAAAGAAATTAATGTATGGTTTCCATGAGGAAGGTTTGTCTGCAAAGACGGAACTGATTGGGAAAACCAGGAAAGTAATAAATCCAACTGCCGTTGTCTTGAAACATTTGCTTATGCTTATTTTGTTCGCAAAATTGATGCAAGATTGAGGACGGAGGGTAGTCTGAAACATGATTTCTGTCAGGTGGTATAGTTGGTGCTTCTTGTTAACTATGGTTTATTCAGTTAAGACTGCTCTTATAACTCTCAAAAGACAAGAGCAAATATCTTGCCGGAGAGATTCAAAAAGTTTTGTTTTGAGGAAAATAAATGGAGAATGAGGTAAATGAAGTTGAGAAACCGTCGTTTATGAATGAGAAAAAGGATGATTCGCAGGATTCATTTGAGGCTGTTCAACCTCAGCCGCTGATTTTGAAACAGGATTCGAAAAACACAAAGGGAATTAAGTCAATGCCTTACGATTTTGGTGCAGAAACTTATGAAGTTTACAGCAATCCCAAGAATCCGTTCATGGTGGGCATTCTTGCTGCAGAAACAGATCGAATTCAATTGGACCCGATTAAAACCCAGAGTCTTTTTGAGCAATATGAAAAAAAGTCACCATACACACTTGAATTTCCGCATAGTATATCTGCACATCGTAAACGAAAGCTTAGTTCTTCTCTGAAATTTTCTGCAAGGGAAGCTGATGCTAAAACAAAAGTTAGTGACAGTAAACTTAAAAGTGTTTCATCGGAATATCTGCCTAGAGAAAAATTGAAAGAAGACAAACGTAAACTTCAAGCATATATGCAAGGATTCTTCACACAAGTGCTGAAACGCCTCGGCGAAGAACCAGGAGGGCTTGCGGTCATCATCAATGAGCTCGTTCCTTTATTTGTAGAGCATCAAATTCGAGTTCGTTTTTATGAGGCATTTCGTCAAATCCGAAGCATGGATGATTTAAGAATCACCCTGAAAAAGATCAGTAATGATTCAGAACTGGAAAACTTTGAACTTTTCTGCAGTGCACTTTTTATCTTTTACAGCTCTCAGGGGGGCTAGAAGATTGAGGTAATCAACCAGAACCTCTAGCCTTGAACCTCAAACCTCTTTTTTTGATGCGGCCTACCTTTATTGAAGTCAGTCTGGAAAATTTAAGATATAATCTCGAGCTGATCCGTAATCACACTAACAACCGTCCGCTGATGGCAGTTGTCAAGTCGAATGCATACGGTCATGGAATGCTGAGGGTCGCAAAGCTCTATGAAAAACTAGGCGTGAACTGCCTTGGTGTAGCTTTGCTAGAAGAAGGAATAGTCTTACGGGAGTCCGGCATAACCCTGCCGATTGTTGTCTTTGGAGGAGTGCTGAAAAAACAGATTCCTGCTTACTTGGAGTGGAATTTAGAATTTTTTGTTTCCTCTTCTGGAGTTTTGCGAGAAACGGAAAGAATATGCAAATCCTGCGGACAGCAGGCAATAATTCATCTCAAGATTGATAGTGGAATGGGCAGGGTCGGCACCATAGCCGCAAACTCTGCAGGTTTTATTGAAGAAGCAATACTTGCACAGCACGTAAAGATTAAAGGTGTTTGTTCACATTTGGCCTGCGCAGATGATCCGAAAGACCCAATGACCATAGAGCAGGTGGACAGGTTTTTAACAGCAATTTCGGTTTTTGAGCGGCTTGGTGCACCGATGCCTTTACGTCACCTTGCCAATTCAGCAGGTGTGCTTTATTTTCCCCATTCACACTTGGATCTTATCCGTCCGGGAATTTTACTCTACGGAGTATATCCTGAATCATCCTGTCCACATGTTCTGGATGTGCGTCCGGCTCTCCAGCTCAAATCCCAGGTTTCTTTTCACAAATCTGTTCCGGCTGGATTTTCTGTCAGTTACGGTGCAACTTGGACTTCCAACAATTCGGTAGAAATATCCACCATTCCACTCGGTTACGGCGACGGTTATCGGCGGCACCTTTCAAATCACGGTGAGGTTCTGATACGTGGAGAACGCAGGACCATTGTGGGACAAGTTTGTATGGATCAATTTATGGTAAACTGCAAAAATGATTCTCTAGAAGCAGGTGTTGAGGTAGTTTTGATTGGTGAGCAGGACAATCAGCGCATAACTGTTGAAGAGATGTCCGATTGGGCAAAAACGATTCCATATGAAATTTTGACAAACTTGAATGATCGTATTCCCAGAATTTACACAAATGAATAAACTCAATTTTTCATTTGCATTAATTTATATAATCTACTACACTTATCCCGCTTTATTGTGCAGAGAAATTAGCACATAGTTAGTGGCATCTTAATAAAAAAGTTTATTTTTCAGTCTTTTATAAGCTGCAAGAAATCTATTCAATAGGTTGGGGTAGCAATGGATGGAAATATAATAGCAACAGTTTTTGCAATTTTAAACATTCTCTGGGTTTTGCCGATAGGTTATTTTACACTAATGGACATTCTGAATCGCTGATTATTTTAACTAGTTTTCAATTATTTTTTCCAGACATTCAATTCTTGCCGTGTCTTCCTCGTAGGAGAGTACCCGGTAGTGTCTTCCACAACGTTCAAAAGCATGTATCTTGAGCTCTTCAGTATTTCTGGCCTTTACATAAAAAACTGGCAGTTTTGTCTCACAGGCGCCTGTCAGCCAAAGGGGCAATAGAAAAACCGTGATCCATAGACTTTTCATAGTAACTTTTCCGTTCATGTTCAATAGAGCATTGGCGGTTTGTCCTTGATAATTTTCCCTGCCCGTATCGTAAACTATTGTAGGGCTCACAGAAAAGTATTTATTTAGTCATCCCGGACTTGATCCGGGATCCAGTACCCCTGATCAGATTGAGGACAAGATTATAAACCACCCTCCTGGATTTTGGCCCCTCGTTGCACTTCGCTCGGAATGGCAATGGAGAATATTCGAAAGCGACAAATCTATTATCCACGTGAAGACGATTCGCAGGATGAGGAATTTGTGCAACCGTTGTGCAGGTTTTTTGTGCGGTTTCAGGAGAAACACTTGCCCATGACATACTGAATCGAATAACTACTTGTTGAAATTATTGAATAATATTTCAGCAAGCCCTAATGCAATTTTTACTAATTGTTTTCAAGTTAAGGTATAAGTCAGACTTTTAAACGACAACTCAGCATTAATGTGCCCAGCGATTTTTTCGGGTTAAATCATAAGCAACGCGATCCCAAGCCAGTAAACGAGCTTCTAAATCGTCAAAATATGAATCAGGTACATTTTCGGCCAGCCTTCCAAACTCCATTCGGTGACTCAAAGTGTGTTTGAGATAACCTTTTTCTGTAATAATTCCCACTAAAGATCCTTCCTTTACAAGCGCTAGAGACTCTTTTTTTTGGAGCAAACTAGTGCCAAGTGCTGTGAATTCAGCTTTCAATCCCATGAATTCAATAAAGGTCGGCATTAAATCCAGTTGAGAAGAAACGATCTCAATTTCCGTAGGCTTCAACAATTCTGGAGCATAAAAAATCAACGGAATCCGAAACCTTTCTAGAAACCCTCCACTTTGGAAATGAGCCAGAACATGATCTGCAGTGATGACAAAGATTGTATTTTTGAACCAAGGCTTTTTTTTCGCTTCGGACATAAATTCGCCGATTGCCCAGTCTGTATAATGCAGTGAATTCAGGTAACCGCCCTCTTTGGTTACATGATGCGGGTAACGATTAAATGGAGCAGTAAATTTTGGGAAAGGTGTATGATCTGTACTGAGACCGATGAATACCAGAAACGGAGTTGCATAGTTATTAATTTTTTCCAAACTGAACATCAATGTTTCATAGTCCCACCCCGAGTCTCTATCCTTTTCTTCAGGAAGATAATCCAGCAGCAGTGGCATATCTTCTTTTCCGTAATATTCACGAAAACCAGTAGAACCGGCAATAGCCTGGGCTAGGAATGATTCGCGCAATGCGCTGTTGACAAAAAGCGTTGAAGCCCCATTCTGCTCGGCCAGTGTTGCTATTTTAGTATAATTTGCTGAAAGATTACTTATTGCCGGAAGTCCAAGCACAGACGGCAGTCCAGTCAGGACAGATTGAGCACCTTCGATGCTGCGCTGGCCGTGAGAATAAAAACGGTTGAACTTCCATCCTTCTGCACTCATTTTGTCTAAATTCGGTGTGATTTTGTAATTATTTCTGCCAAAACTGTCAAGATAACGAGGTGACAGGCTCTCCACAAAAAGGACAACTAAATTGTATGATTCACCCGAGTCTGATTCATTTCTTCGCGCGAGAGGAAATGGCTTCTTCCAAAAATCAAGGGGTAAATCCAAAGTATTTATGATTTCTGTTTTTGAAAGTGGCAGACGTTCCACTGGAGCCGAAAGGCTTGAATGAGATGCAGAAAAAACTCCGTTCAGAACTAGGTTAGCGAAACTGGTGCTTCCGGAAGAATACGCATGGACGATGGCCAGAGGCTTCATGCCGATTCCGCCTCGACCTGCAATTCCAACGAAGACTATAAAGAGGACAAATTTAATCCAGTGAAAGCTCACCGGCCGCAATTTTATCAGGACAAGCCTTACCCAGAAATATAATGCCAGACAGACCAGCCCCAGCCAGGCAGCAAAATATCCGGAGTTTGCTGCTATTTCATTAAATAAATAATTAATATCTTTTGCTAAAAAAAGTAACTCGTTTGTTAGATGACGTTTTACATAGCCGAAATATACAAGATCTCCTACCAGCAACGTGCTTTCTATCACCAATAAAAAAAAGACCAGCAGGGAAAGTGATCCGTGCCACCAATTTGAACTAGCCCAGCGAAAAGGGAGTACCAATAACAGCAGTGGTATTCCTGAAAACACTAGCAAAGATGCCAGATCAAAACGGATCCCGTAGAAAAATCCCAGAAATACTTCTCCAAATGTCAGTGAACTAAAGTTCTCATGGTGAACAGCAAATATTCCGAGTCGGGCTAGCATGAAGACAGCCAGCCCGATTCCGAGATAAGAAAAAATTTTGTGAAAGATGCTCATTATCAGCTGTGTCTGCAGATTTGTTTTAGTTGTGCCTGATTTTATATGGTGTTAAAATTATAGAATAACTCATAGTTAAGGTAGAGCTTTGCAGCACAAAATTCAAGAATAAAGCCCTACTGAGTGCAAGTGGTTTGACTCTTATGTTCACAGAAATTAGGCATATTCTTTACCTTTCAGCTGTAATATAAATAACAAATATACTCGAAGAAGAATAAACCCTCTAAATTAGCCAGATGTTAAATTACTTTTTTACCCAGTCTGAAAATCTGACTGTCGGCATTTCATTGAAGAATTGCGTTGACTGATTAGTGAATTCAGGTTAGCGTATTCATTTAACTTTTTTTATTAACCCATCCTCTTGATGGATGATAGAGACATGTCACAAAATCAATTAGCAGCGAGTATTCGCAGCAAAAAAGGGAAATCGGCCAATCATAAATTGCGACAATCAGGAAATATCCCTGCAGTTCTCTACGGTCCTCGTGGAAACATTATGCTGGAGATGGTAGAAGAGGCTACCTGCCACTTTCTCGAAAAAATGACTGGTATGCACGAACTTTTACCACTCACAGTTACAGACTCTGCCAGTGGAGAGAGCTGGACAGCACAGGTTTTACTGCGGGAAATTCAGAAGCATCCTTACAAACACAAAATTACTCATCTTGACTTTTGGGAACTACCTGAAGCTAAACCGCAAACTTTCAGGATTCCAGTACATGTGATTGGTGAATCGCCGGGAGTAAAAAACGGGGGTGTACTGCAGATGGTTGTCAGGGAGATCCCTGTTAGCTGTCTTCCCTCAGACATTCCGTCTTTCATAGAAGTAAATTCCTCTGCTTTGGAGATAGGTGATTCGCTTAGAATTCAGGAAGTTGAGTTGCCGGCGAAAGTTTCTCTTAGTACTGATGAAAATTATGCAGTTATTTCAATTGTTGGACGTGCAAAAGAAGAAGAAGAAGAAGAGATTGTAGCAGTTGAAGAAGGAGAAGAAGGCGAAGGCGAAAGCGAGAGAGAAGATTCTGCTGATGAAAAGGAAAAAATAGAGGAAGAGTAAACATTAGCAAGTTCTGAAACAGGAAAGGGCGGGCATGAAACTGGTGGCCGGTTTGGGAAATCCGGGCAGGGAGTATGAAGGTACGCTTCACAATGTTGGGTTTCAGGTTGTAGATTTACTCATGGACAAGCTGGGGATATCTGGATTTCAGCAAAAGTTTCAAAGCCAGTTGTGTCGAACATCGGTTGAGGGAGAGGCTTGCATTCTGATCAAGCCTCAGACCTACATGAACAGATGCGGGCGGGCTGTCGCGGAATGCGCTGGTTTTTACAAAATTCCTGTAGAGAACATTGTTGTCATCTCTGATGATTTGGATTTAACGCCGGGCCGGGCTCGTTTTCGAGACGGTGGAGGACATGGCGGACACAATGGACTCCGCTCTATTATTGACTCATTGGGCAACAGGCAGTTTCGCAGAATTAGATTTGGTATTGGTCGACCTACCAGGAAACAGGATGTTGTAGGGCATGTTTTGAGTCGTTGGTCAAAAACTGAAGAAAAACTTGCTCGAAGTGCTATTGATTTTGTGTTGTCTGAGTTGATCCGGTTTTTGGTGACGTCGCAGTTTGAGAATACTTCTTTTTCTGCTCCGGAATTGGCATAAGTCTTTGAAAAAATATTGAACAAAACGCATAAAGATTCCGGAAGCAAATGGCATTAGAAGTTGGAATTGTCGGTTTGCCAAATGTTGGGAAATCCACACTCTTTCGTGCTTTGACCAAAGTACAAGCAGAAGCAGCAAACTATCCGTTTTGTACTATTGATCCAAACATTGGAATCGTTCAACTGCGGGATCCGCGAATGGCCCGTTTAACTGAACTGGTCAGTCCGGATCGTGTTGTTCCTGCCACATTGCGGATAGTGGATATTGCAGGACTTGTAAAAGGTGCCAGTCAGGGTGAAGGTTTGGGGAACCAGTTTCTGAGCCACATTCGGCAGGTTCATGCGGTGGCACATGTGGTACGGTGTTTTGAAGATGAAAACGTGGTACATGTCGATGGTAAGATTGATCCGGTTGGTGATGTCCAGGTCATTCAGACAGAGTTAATATTGTCTGATTTGGAGCAGACGGAACGTAAGATAGAACGTCTTACCCGCCAGATAAAAAGTGACCGTGCTCTAGCAGCAGAATTGGTGGTTTTTGAACGACTGCGCGATCATTTGAGTGATGGCCTCATTGCAAGTAAGTTAGCTTTGAGTACAGAAGATAAGGAGCGGATCTCTGAATTAAGTTTGTTGACTCTGAAACCATATATATATATTGCAAACATCTCAGAGGATGGACTCAAGAATCCGGAAGTTCATGAACAACAGCTGCGGGAATTAGCCAATGAAGTGGGTGTAGAAGTTATTCCGATTTGTGCGCAGGTTGAATCCGAACTATCAGAGATGGAAGATGTTGAATCGCAGCTTTTCATGGAAGAGCTGGGTATTGACAGTTCAGGACTTGATCGGCTAACGCATTCTGGATACCGGATGCTGGAACAGATCACATATTTCACTGCGGGAAAACAGGAAGTACGTGCCTGGGAGATCCGAAAAGGATCTACTGCCCCGGAAGCTGCAGGGAAAATTCATACAGATTTTGAGAAAGGCTTTATCCGCGCCGAAGTCTTTCATTTTGATGACATAGACCAGTTGGGTTCTCAGTCATCTATCAAGGAAGCCGGACGCTGGCGTCTTGAAGGGCGGGATTATGTGGTGCAGGATGGAGATATCATGCACTTTCGCTTTAACGTATAGCATCTTTTATTGTGTAAATGCTACGATGCTTATATACGAACCTTTGCAGATTCCTTGTTAACTTAGGTGAACTTATTGACATTATTCAATAATCCGAAAGGAAGATAAATGACAGGATATGAACTAGTGTTCATTACAGATCCGTCTCTCAGTGATAAAGAGATTGAATCTGTGTTGAAGAAAATTAAGAAAAGTTTTACCAAATCAGGTGGAAAACTTATTCATGAATATGTCTGGGGACGCCGCCGTCTGGCTTACGAAATTTCAGGAAATGATTTTGGTGTTTATCACGCCTGGTACTTCACTGGTACAGGAGAAACAGTAAACGAGTTACAGCGACAATTTGGTTATTCAGATGATGTTTTGCGTCATCAAATAATGAAGACAGATGACCTTGATGCAGAAGCAGCATTTTTACAAAGCTTAATACCACCTAAAGAGGAAACTAGCGAAAAAGAGAAAGTTCCGGAAGTCTCTGCTGATGTTGAAAAAGAGCCGGTAAAAGAAGCAGAGGCAAAAACTGATAGGAAAAAGTCTGTGGCTGATGATCCAAAAAAAGTTGAAACTGAAACAGAAGTTAAAAAGGAAAAACCCAAAGTCGAAGACGAGAAAACTGAAACAGCAGAGGCTTGAAATACTGTGCCTTTCAGCAAATAATGGTGTTACACCTAACTCTTATGATAAATAATTTATGTTAAAAAAACGAAAAAGATCACATTTACGCCGTAAACGTATTCCTACAAGTATTTTGCTGCGTAGTAAGCTCAAAGTCTGCCCATTCAAGGAAGCTGGCATTAATCGTATCGATTACAAAGATGTTGAAATGCTCAAAAATTATGTGACTGAAGGTGGAAAAATTATCCCAAGTCGTATTTCAGGAGTTTGTGCAGCAAATCAGAGAAAATTAAAAACTGCCATTCAACGTGCTCGCAATCTGGCACTGCTTTCACCAATGAAGGGGTACGTGCCTCAACAAGTAAATGTAGATCGAAGATTTTCTGAGTAAACTATTTCTTGAACATCTTAATAAATTGTGGGTGAAATTATCCTGGAAATTTACAAAACTAATTACTAAGAACAAAAGGAAATACCGTGAAGTTGATATTAACTGAAGATGTACCCAGTTTAGGTTCATTGGGTGACACAATAGATGTAAAACCCGGCTACGGACGCAATTACCTGCTCCCTCAGGGAATCGCACTTTTGGCTACAGGCAAAGTCTCTAAAGAGTTGCGGCACCGTCTTCAACATATAGAAAAGTTGCGTTCAGGAAAAATCGCGGTAGCACACGAAGAGGCAGAAAAACTCAATACCGTTAATCTAGAAGTTACCCGTAAAGCTGGACCAGGTGGCAAGTTGTTTGGTTCAGTTACCAACCGGGATCTGAGGGATCTGTTAAAAGAAAAAGAATTTGATTTTGAACGCAGAGCTATCCAATTGAGTTCGCCTATTCGAAATGTTGGCAACCATGAATTTACTATTCGGGTTCATTCTGAGGTTTCGGTGACTATGCAAATTAAGGTAATTGGAGATTCTGACAAAACTGCTGTTAAAACGGCTGCTGTCGATGAACCGACAGAGAAAAGTGAAGAAGAAACAAAGATAGACAACGAAGAACTCGAAAAACTTGAAGAAAATGAGCAGGTTTAAAGATTTCAGCTGTAAGTCTCAAGGAACAGGAGAACATTCCTGCTTTTTGTATTTTACTATTTTCAGATGAGTCCTGAGTCTCTCTTACTACCTCCAGATACTTGATTGCCGTCTCCATACCCGGAGTTTCAATGCTGTCTTCAGAAAACAAATCCAAAAAACCCAGGGTTTTTGAGCGTACAAAAAAAGTACGTCCGCAAGCTGTTGGCCTTGAGGAATTACTCCCTCACGACAGAATGGCTGAACAAGCTGTGCTGGGTGCAATAATCATTCAGAACTCAATCCTTCTGCAAATACTGGATATCCTTAACACAGACGATTTTTTCTCTCCCGCCAATCAGCATATTTTTGCAGCCATGCAGGAAATGGCTGCGCAGGAGCCACCTGTTCCTATTGACGAACTTACCTTGCTGAGTCAGTTGGAATCAAAACAGCAACTTGAACAAACAGGCGGTGTAGATTATTTGAATGAGCTTTCACAGAAAACACCTGTTGCCGAAAATGCTGAGTTTTATGCTCACATTGTACGAGAAAAGGGGCAGTTGCGTGACATTATCCTCACCGCTCATGAAGTTGCAAAGCGTGGACAAGAGGAAAATGCAGAAAATATTTCGGAATTCATTGCAGAGGCCACCGACCGTTTGCAGTCCATCGATGCTCGTACCCGTCTGAAAAGTTATTCTCATCTCAAAGAAGTTCTTGCAATCAATTTCGAAGAGTTGGAGAAGGTTTCTGAATCTCCGGAAAATGTGACTGGAGTACCAACTGGTTTTACTGAGTTGGATGATTTGACACGTGGCTTGCAAAAGGGTGATTTAATTATTATTGCGGCTCGCCCTTCAATGGGAAAAACAGCACTTGCCATTAATATGGCACTTTATGCTTCAGGACATGCTCAAATTCCAGTACTTTTTTTCAGCTTGGAAATGCCCAAAGAACACATTGCCATGCGCTTGATTTGCAGTGAAGCAAAAGTAAATAACAGAAAATTGCTGGTTGGAAACCTGGAACAGGATGATTGGGACAAACTGATGGAAGGCACAACCCACATGATGGAAGCACCACTGCTAATTGATGACAGGTCTGCAATTAGTCCAAACTATATCAGAAAGGTTATTAGGCAGGCAAAAAAGGAATTTCCTGCGCTTGGCCTTGTTGTTGTTGATTATGTGCAGCTGATGCAAAGTAACTTGAGGAACCCATCACGTGAGCAGGAAATGTCAGAAATTTCACGATCATTAAAAGCTATTGCCAAAGAGTTTTCTCTGCCAATGGTTGTCCTTTCACAACTGAACCGAGGCTTGGAAAGACGTACTGAAAAACGTCCAATGATGTCAGATTTAAGAGAATCAGGAGCATTAGAACAGGATGCAGACGTGATTTTCTTTATTTATCGTGATGAGGTTTACAATGAAGATACTGATGACAAGGGAATTGCGGAAATTAGTATTGCAAAACATCGAAACGGTGAAATTGGAATGAGACGTCTGGCTTTTATAGGACAATACACAAAATTTGCCAATTTGGCTTTGGGTTCAGGTAATTAGGCATCAGAGCAGGTGGTTGAAGGAAAGCCGTTCTAACTGCAGATTTACTGAGTTTAAACGTCAATTATCATGTTCTTCAAAGAATATCAGGGTCTTAAATATACTTAGAATTTTGATTCAATTAGAAAAACGTTTGTTTTATCTTCAGACACAAGTATTCCAGAAAAAACGACACTGATGCAAAACGTAGAAGAACTGCAACAATACGTGACTGGTCTGACGGATGAATTAATTTTGACCGGGCAAACTGTCGTTGCTGCACCGGGATGCCTGCCCACACCGTGTTTTCCTGAAATTATTGAGAAAGTTTTGGGTGTGGTGACTGAGCGTGAGTGGGATGATCTCACAGATCGAGCTAGGAATTATCTGAAATGGATTACGGTAAAAGCGGAATCAATTGACACCCTTGCACCACGAACTTTGCAGATAACTACGCGAGGCTTTGAGTTGTTGGCAATCGACAGAGATGGAAATAGCTTTGGTGAAATAGTAGAGCGATCGCAGGAGCTAGGTATTCCCTCCGTTCTTGTTCGTTTTGCTTCGCTGATTGCTACTTTTCTTACAGTACGTCTCCTTCGTCAACACATGGAACATGATCATGAAGCCATGCCTTCGCTGACATTCTCCCAAAATGTTGATGCAAATTATTTGAATTATCCGCGTACTCTAAAAATATTACTGGAGTTGTTTCCGGAATATCAGCAGATGTTTTTTTTTGAAATCAACGAAGAAGTAACCGAAGATTACTTAGCAACCATTCGTTCGCTTGCAGAAGACTTGGGTATTCGCTTAGCTCTTGATGATACTAACAAAATGGATGTTCATGTCCATCATAAATTGTTGGATCTGGCAGATTGGATCAAGATTGACTTTCAAGCGACAGCTTACCTGGAAGAGCAGTTGCTGGCAGGTAACGGAGATAATATCATAGAGCATTTTCAAGAATATGCACATGGTGCACGATCTCCTGTCATTGTTTTTGAAGGCCTTACTGAAACTTCTCCATTAAAAGCGTTCCTTGAAGAACGTTGGAAGGTAACCAACACTGTGCTTTATTACCAAAGCAGAGAAAGGACACCAGTTCCACCCTGGAATAAATATTTTGGTTTGATTCAAGATTATCATAATGATAAATATGGTCTTTTTTTTAAAGGCTTGATTAATGAAAAGTAACCCCTTACCTAAAATTCAATTTTGGTCCATTCTTTTATTTCTGCTGGTAAGTTTTGGAACAATCTTTTTTGCTGGATGCAGCTCTTCCGACTTACCGGGACAAAACAGCGCAGGTCCTTCAGTTGTTACCGGGACCGTTTTTGAAGCACCGTTGGAATTTGATGCGGGCGAAAACCCACTTGGAATTGTATCTGGTGATTTCAATGGAGACAATAAAACAGATTTTGTTGTAGCCAGCTCTCGGAAGCAAAATGGGATTTCCAATACTGAAGACGGAACCCTAACCCTCTTTCAAAATAACTCTTCATCCAGCAGCCGCTTTCCTTTTACATCCAGCACCATTACACCTGCAACTGCAGAATGGCGGCAGGATATTGTTTCCGCAGATTTCAACGGAGATGATCAGACCGATTTGGTGGTTACGCATACCGATCAAGACAAAATAAAGTTATTACACAACGATGGCACTGCAAATTTTAGTGATAACGGAAGCGTCACTGTAGGCGATATGCCGCTCAATCTTGTTTCTGGAGACTGGAACAGCGACAATCAAACCGATTTGGCAGTTGTAAATCGTGATAACAGCAGTGTTTCCATTCTTCAAAACAGCAGCGGAGTTTTTTCTGTTTCCCAAACGCTATCTGTTAGCGAGCATCCAATAAAGATTGCAAGCGGAGATTGGGACGGTGACACGGATTCTGATTTGGCGGTTTTATTAAGAGACAGTACCTTGGTTCAAGTTTGGCTCAACGGTGGAACAGGATCTTTCAGCAAACAAAGCACCACATACACAGTAGGCAGCTTACCAGTCAGCATGATTTCCGGTGACTGGAACTGCGATGGAAAACAAGATCTGGCAGTGAGCAATTCTGGAGACAGTACTCTTTCTCTGATTTATGGGAAAGGTACTGGAGATTTTGATATACCTGTCACAATTAGTTCAGGACGAGGTCCGGGAACACTGGCTGCGGCAGATTTTGATAACGACAATAAAATGGATTTTGTGGTTGGACACAATTTTCTTGTCACTACTTCAGGAGCCTCTCTCCTTACCGGAGATTTTTCGTTGACACTCAGCGATGCCACTTCCAGCACTGGCTATGCCTCACCGACATCCTTTGCTGCAACCTTATCGAAAGACGGTGCTTCACCAGCAGCATTTGTCATTTCAGACGTCGACAACGATTCAAAACTGGATGTCCTTGTTACGCTGCCTGTCAGTAAAAAATTAGCGGTGCTTTCCGGAAAACAATATTCTGGTAAACTTTCCTGCCCTTGATCTTCAAAAAATCAGATTGACTGGAGACAGTAACAGGGATACACTTTAAGCGGTATTTCTCTGTAACATATTCAAAGTTAAGAATTCCTTTTGCACTGATTCTGTGTTCAATTTTGCAGATAAAATGTCAGGAAAGCATTGGTTTCATGTATGAGATATCAGTTCAGCTAATTTCTCATTCAACCAAAGTTGCGTCAATTATACTAAAAAAACGATATGCTGATTGCAGGAACATGGGTAGCTTTGTTGCTCTACATTATCAGTTGGATTTCCGGACTTTTTGCTTCACCCTTCAAAGAACATTCGGACCACAGGTTGCAGGCATGGACAGATGTCACAGGAATGCGTGTTGCCTGGTTAGTTCATACGGCAACTTTACTGGGATTGTTATGGTCGAAAGCAATCTGGCCTTCAACTTTTGTGAGTGATATCCTTAGCGTAGTAGCATGGGGCAGTATGGTTGGAGTACAGGCTTCCCCAGAGCGTCTGCTCAGTCTGGTAAATACTTCATTCGTCCGTTTATTTGCAATCCTGCTGCTGGGTTTGTCACTCATTATTTCCCAGAGGCAAGTGCTGGCTGGAGAGGTAGTTTCAGAGCAAACCTGGCTTTATCATGTTTTGCTTGGATCACATATCATCATTCTTTTGGCAGGATATGTGATGTTGGGAGTTGCGTGTGTGGCCAGCATTATTTTCATTTATCAGGAGCACCATCTTAAAACGAAACTGATGACATCAATTATGATCCACTTTCCTGCACTTGGTACTCTGGATCGTCTCAGTTGGCAGGGAACCATTTGGGGTTTTTTGGCATTGAGCATTGGTATCATGCTAGGAATCCTAATTAATTCAAACGATCATTCACTTTTAGCCAATTTGCGTTTTGGCTCATCAATCAGTGCCTGGTGTGTCTTTGCGGCATTGTTGCTGTTTCGTCAGCTGCAGGCTGTACAATCCCGTTGGATCACAATTTGGCCCATCGTTGGATTCGTTTTGGCTCTGATGTCTTTGATTGTGGAACTATTACGATTGAACCAACCGATGTAAGTGTTAATCATGCTGTCATTACGTGTGCTAAAACTTGCAGAAAGAGATTAGA